>Ga0228710_1006001_pt1 | contig 18642 bp, 8 predicted proteins | sample MedpolnodulmetaG_FD_177995 | JGI IMG/M metagenome (GOLD analysis project Ga0228710, IMG submission 177995) | Root nodule microbial communities from Medicago polymorpha collected in Santa Monica, California, United States - pink nodules | ecosystem: Host-associated > Plants > Roots > Nodule...
AAATTTATTTTTTTTTTTTTAAAAAAAAAAAAAAAAAAAAGAACTTCTTTGTGACCATTACTTTTACTTCACTTTGTACCTCTTGGCTCAGCCGCCCAAAAAATGAATAAGACATATTTGTTCACTTATGTTCTCTGCCTAACAATTAAGTAACCAAACATGTTCCATTAACCTACCCCTATTTCATTCTATCCAACCATTTACAACCTAAATAAATTGTGTGAAATGGTTTATAGCACAAAAGTCTTGGAGCATCCCTATTCATTTGCATTCTTGATTTTGATCACATCCTTTGAAGGTTTCTTCCTTCCTAGCACATGCTTCAAAACTTGCACAATTTACATTCAACTCACACAACCAACTGTCAATCAAATTCAAATCACAAATAAAAAAATAACAAAAATTCAATCAAGACAAATCAAACGAAAACTTGTATCATCTCCCTTGATCATGTGACAGACGAAGAGTTGGTCAACCAGTCTTCGTAACATACCATAAACTTGCATAAGGAGAGAACCTTAGCTCGCAGAATATGGTAGCTTTGTGATTGCATATACATGAGAAACTTAGGGTCAGTTAAAATGGAATAGAGTCCTGGTTGCATACATTGCTAATATTTACATCAAACCACGTCCAAATTAAATTCAAGCATCATACAAGGCCGGAATACATCTAATTGTAATTGTGCATCCCGCCCATGCTTACCACCACAGTGATCAACGCGTAAATTTTCAGTTGCATCAAGCTTCCTCCAAATGTCTCTCTTTATTTGTTCTTCTATTGGAGTACAAAGACCGCCTTACAAATAACAATATCATATATTATATCTAGTAAGGTCAACAATTTTACAGCAAGATTATTTGTTTCACTGTTAGAGATTTTTGCCATAAAGTTTCTGACCTCACTCGACCAGTAGTTGGAAAGATATAGGTAACTTATCATTGGTACAAAGTTCAATATGATGGGCTCTATATTATGTGCACTTCATGCGATTGGTATGGTCATCTTGGTCGTAGCTGTGCTAGGATTGAGAATCAGACATGTACGGTCTAAACACTGGCCATGCAAACAAAACAAACAAGTCTAAAAGTTGACCCACTTTGGATTGTTTGTATCAACATCATCCTTATTGGGAATGAATTTAGATTGAGAGTAAAGGCTTAAGAATGTAATAAGAAAAGTGGGATTAGAAGAAAAGGACTAAATTATTTCTAATTTAAAAAGGTTGTGTAAAATTATTTGTTATAGGTCTTACCTATTTTTTCTCCTCATAATTTGGCAGAATGTGGTGTGTGTATTACCTTAACCTGGTCTTTGATTTTGGAAATGTGAAAAGAGCGTCGGTTTGAATAATTCATTAATGGAATGGTAAATTGCTTTTATTTATAGAAAAAATAATGGATGGCAGTAGAGTTTCCGTTTAATAGGCTAAGTTAGTGAGTGGGTTTGAAGAATTTTTTAGTTTTGTTTTATATAATGGATAGATTTTTGGTGAGTTGGGTTCCAAAAATAGACTTATGCCATATTAGATTTTGTAATTGGTGAGAAAGTGTGAGAAAATATGTACAAGAAAAATGAGAGAGGCTAGTGTAATTTAAGCTCATTGTTACAATGCACAAGAAAAAATGAGATAGGCTAGTATAATTTAAGCTCATAGTTACTAGAGGTGGAAATGGGTTAGGTCGGGTCGGGCTTTGTAAGATCTAAGCGACCTGACCTACTTCAAAAGTTATAGGCCTGAGCCTGGCCTGTTACCCGTCATAAGCTCATTTTCTAAGTCTAGTCTGACCTTTTTAAAAGTCTGATGAAACGCCTATTTAAAAACCTATTTTACACTAAAGCCTGGCAACACATGTGAGCCTACTGCTAATTACACTACGGCCTAGCAACACATGTGAGCCTTATGCTAAATGAGTCAAAATTTATCAAGGCCTAAAGCACATGAATATGTATGCTACTAAATAATAAAATCTTACGAAGGTCTAATCACATCAATAAATCTACTACTGAATAATCAATTATACGAAGGCTTGAGTTTATGAAAAAAAACTATATCAATAATGAAAGATATATTATTATATATAAAAAGCTAACATGTCGGTCTGATGGGCTTAATAGACTTTTTTTAAGTCTTAGCCTAGTCTATTTAATTAAATAGGTTTTATACAAAGCTTGAGCCTGACCTTATTAATAAACGAACTGGACCGAACTAGACTTTAAATAGGTTAGGCCGTAGGCCTTTATCGAACGACCTGACATGTTCCCACCCCTAATTGTTACATATAAGTTAACTCGAACTCTATATAGTTTAGATACAGCGAATAAAAGTAACTAGCAACTAATGTAATTGAAAACAAAAAAGTTACTAAATATAACATAACATTAGATGCATATATAAATTGTTTGCCAGGGCTGCACAATAATCATTAAAACAACGCAAAATCTACGAGAAACATTAAGTGTAGTTAGACAATTAACAAGGGCACTAGTTTAAACTGAAAATATACAAAAGAGCGAAACGGCTCATAATGATGAAACTGTTTATTATTTCTCTGTCACCATTTTGTTTGGAATTCAATGACCAGATGTATCTTCTATCAACTCTTTTGGTTTCTTTTGGTCAGGTATAATAAATGTTTATAGAAATGATATCAAGCAAAGTTTTGATTTCTTCTTAATAAGGAATAAAAGACTTGGAATGATAAATGACTTTTTGTGCTATCTTATTGTCTCTAACATACTCCCTCCGGTCTTAAATATAAGAGAAGAATCATTTTTTAGATTCATTGAATAATTAATGTATTTGAATTACAATATAGACTAAATACATCATTTATTCGATGAACCTAAAAAAAGAATCTTCTCTTATATCAAAGACCGGAGGGAGTATTAAAGATCTATAAACTTGATTGTGTTTTAAGAACCTCACCTTGGATCCCAATTTGCTTCAAAAGGGATACATAACCTCACGTAAAAGCAAAAGGGATACTTTTGATTGCTTATAGTTCATTCAGTGCACTCAAAGAGTTTTGAAACTTCGAATCTCTTTATTCTCTTTCCATTTTCAATTTGTATTGACGAGTTTTTCTTCTCTTCATCTTCTATATTTGTCCCTTCGATTTCGAGTGGTATTCATACCATAATTGAATGGTATTCGTACTGTATTGAGGGTATTTATTCTCGAATGTTTATCAATAGTGCAGTAGATAACTGTACAGTTTGAATTTAGTAGTTTTATCCTGGAGGCGGCAAAATGGCTGATAGTCTATCTTGCAAGAACATGAATGTCCATGATTATTGGATTGTAACATATTAAAAATATGCAAGTTAGGGTTCAGAAGAGGATATCGGGTTTGGAGAGGGGAAACCGTTGATTAGATTAAGAGGAGGATATTAGTTTGAAAAGGGGTATGCTAAGGATTAGAAGGGAATGGGTTTGGAGAAGGGTGGGAACCCTGATAAATTACGCAACATGAAATAGGATGAGAAAGAGGTAGATAAAATGAGAAGAGGTCTGCATCAGATTTTAGTTAATGTGGCAATTTCTTGTGGACGTGGACAAAATAAATGCTACTTCCTCCGTTCCATAATAACTGAGCCATTTGTAAAAAAAATTGTCCTAGAAAAATTGACTCATTTCACTTTTCAATAAAATATGAATTACTTTTTTTTTCAATTATAACACTAATTAATACGACTTTCACCACTCTCAATTCAATATATTCTACTTTTGCATTTATGATAAAGAAGAATGCATCGATAGTTGATAAGGGAACTCAAACCCTTTTTTTCTCTCTTTTTCACTTATACACTTTTTCTTAATAAATGTGAAATGAGTCAAAGGTTCAGTTAAAATGGGACGGAGGGAGTACATGTTAAAAAGATGGAGTTAAGATCCTTTTCATTTGTTAAAAATAAATGAACAATGTCATTTAATGAGAAATAGATGCATAAAAGTATGTAGTAGGTTCTACCACTAAGTGAGTTATTAATTATTTTCAAAAAGATGGTTTATGTAGAATTAATAAATATAATAGATTTTATTAATGAAATGAGATTCCTTCAAAAAAAATTAATGAAATGAGATGATAATAACCTGATAAATTTTTTATTGGTTAATGCAATTCAAATTTGAAACATGGTTTTCCATTTCTACTTATAGTCGCACACTTTTATATGATAATCACTTTTTATTTTACCTCATGACTATTTTTTCCTAGTATTTATTTATTTTTTTGACTAAATATTTAATTTTATTAGATTTCTTCATTAGAATCTTCTATTGGTCAAATAAATTTTTTAAGACTTCATACAAAATAATAATACTATCAATATGTAGCAACTTTTTTGAATATGTGGTATAAAAGATGATAAATGTGAACCTTTTTACAAGTCTGTGTGCTATGAAACGTTATTCAGTATGTATATATATACCTGCCAACACAACAAGTCTTTATCACATTACTAATTAAACCACCCACTAAGAAATTACAAAACAACAAAGGTACTCCTTTCAAAAAAAAAACAACAACAAAAGTATGTCACTTGAGAAATCAGGTCAAGATGACACAAGTGCTTTTCCAGGCAACATTGGTCATGACCTTCAAAACCAATTTCAGCCTTCTATTGATATCAATCAACCAATCAAAATTGAACCACAAGATCAAACTAATTTTGAGGTAAATCCACTTCTAATTTATTCCATTTATTTTCTTTTATGAATTTGATAGATTGGTATTAATTGTAATAATTTTCTTGAGCTTCTTTTATAGAGTTTTTTATTAACAATGTGGATATATTTTAATATTTAATTTTTTTTTCTTCATGTTTTTGGTTGTACATTCAAAGGTGAACCCACCAGGATCGAGACCTGACAACTCAAAAAATTCTCTAGAATCTACAACTTCATCATCATCCAAATTGAGCTCTAATCTTTATGCCAAAGATAGAACACCATCATGGTTTGCCACAAGATGTTCTCGTTGCCTTTCCTATGTGGTGGTTCATGAGACTGACCCTAGCTGCCCAAAATGCAAAAACCACGATTTACCATAGCTCTAATCATGATTTTAATCCAGAGCCAGTTGTTCCTGCCGTTAGTGCTCGTCCTGACCCAAGTAGAGAAAGTTCTTAAAACGTGTATCATGATGCGAAGAGCAAGTTGCCTAAAGACAAAGAGTTTGACCTGCTTATTGTTATATTGCGCAATAATAATGGCTCTCTTTATGGTAAATGATTCTTTGACGTTTACTCGGGGAGTAAAATTAAACGTCAAAGAATCATTAACCATAAGGAGAGCCATTATTATCGGGCAATATAACAATGAGCAGGTCAAGCTCTTTGTCTTTAGGCAACTTGCTCTTCGCATCATGATACCACGTTTTAAGAACTTTTTCTACTTGATCAGGACGAACACTAAGGGCAAGAACTACTGGCTCTGGATTAAAATCATGATTAACCAAGATAAAATCATCAATTGTATAAAAAAACAAGTTTCACTGAAGATATCACTGAAGCAAACATCATATACATACCATGCCAGATATATAACACATCTGGGCAAGCTCATAACAGAAGACACGTGCAACACTATCTTGCACATTCCTTGAGAAGTTAACGCATGACCAGTGTTTAACTGATCCACCATTGAAAATTTTCAGAAAAATTAGACGGCAAATTAGTTTTCATGTCTAATTGCATTGGCACAACAAACAGGGGCAAGTTGTATGGAATATATATAGTTGAATACATTAGACTGCAAAGGAGTTGTCAATAATAGGTCATAACCATTAGCTATCAAAGGTCCAAACACTATATCACATTTAAATTCAATATGTAAGTATATCATAAAGTAGAACGAAACCAAAGTAAAATAACCATGACTCAAACCATGAACTGCACTAAAGCATTCCACCAATCCCGGAGCCAGCCTATTCAAAGAAATGCACCAAAATAATAAGCAAAGATTGATACAATTAGAATTAGAATAATATTAGAATTTCAACCAAATTACCATGAATTTGGTATGAATTGAGAAAATATCCTTGATATTTGGAACCCTAAGATGACGATTTTGAGACAAATTCCAATCATAGATGTTGAATAGGATGAAAACCGATTGATGATAATGAACCAGGTGAATAACCCAGTGATAATGATGATGAACACAGTGAAAAATCAAGTGATGAAGGAGGTGAAAAATTTAAAGATGACCGTGAATGATAAAGTTATAGAATGGAAATGGCGAGAGAAAAAAGGAATGAAGTGCATATAACATTTTTTACCCAAAGAAAAAAATAATAATATGGGCTAATAAGGCGTGGAAGCACGTAATAAAAGGAGGTGTATGTAACACTTTTTAAAAATTGTCACATATAATATGTTGCAAAAGGTCATATGTGTAGTAGTGTTAATATTGCACAAATTAGAAGAATGTCTTCCTTACTGGTTTTGAAAAACAAGTTACTGATATTAAGGATAATAATCATAATAAAAATAATTATTAATGTAAGAAACAAAGTAACAATAGTGTTAACAACAAAAATAGATTATCCCTTTCTTCCTCTCTCTTCTCTTCTTCTCAAACCCTAGCCGTCACCCCTTTCTTCTTCTTCTTTTCAGAGGGTGATTTTTGGGTCAATTTCCGAATTGTTTTTTCTCCTATATCCTAATTCAATAAGTGATTTCACATATTTTCTGTTTTATTTCGTTTGTTTTTGTAATTTCGTCGTCTCTGAACGACTTTGTTTGTTTTGATTTCCCGTCTTTGTGCGGTGTGTTTTTGATTTCCCGTCTTAGTGCGGTGTTTATTTGATTCAGGTTGAAAGATTAGCTTTAAGCAAGTGCAGATCCGATCAATGACAATGACTTTGGCGTCGTCAACGTTGCAAATCCGAAGACATGAGTATTTCGGAGACATGAATATAGTCATATTGGTCATATTTGTAGGCATATGTACTTTGCCGTTTTATGCTATTAACATGGATGTTTTGAGTTTGTTCACAGATTTATCCTTTTTGTTTTTAGCGAATTTGGATTTATATTGTATCAATGTACTCCATCAATTTAAATGAATGAATATCGTTTACTTTTGTCAAAAAAAGAATAGTGTTATAAAATAGACATTGGTCGATAATGTGTGAGTATATAAAGTTGTTGAGTCACTTGTAGAAATGTATTACAAAGGTCTTATGAATTATGACATAGGAAAAAATGAAAACCCTAGAGAGAGATATGTTCCCCCTTCTCTCTTCCCATCTTTCCCTATAGGCTTCCACACCTGTTATGCATTTATCTAGAGTCCTTCTCCTATGTGGAATTTTTCGCCCCCCGTCAATGAGGGTGTATGCTTTGTTACCCAGTGCTATCCTATTGTGCAAAAACATAAGCAAGAATAATCAGTTTAATAAGTAATAAAGTGATAAAAAAAAAATCGTTTATACGACGGATTGATTTAGTTAAAAATTTATTAATTAGAATAAAGTTCAGATGCTCAGTAATTAAGACCAAAACGGGTTTAAAGATGATATATTAAGGGTGGTAAGGTTGTACAACCTTGTAATAAAATAGTTTGGTGTTAGCTATAGTCATATGGTTTTATATCACTTGAGCACAAAGTAAATTTTGCATTGTCCCTTTCAGCCACTTATAACACAAATTCTCTTAAAGAGTCTCTTATTTCTACGTTCTCATTAAGCTCTCTTTAGTTTGGTTTAGAATATGATTCAGATTACTCTATGATTTTAAGTTTTATGTCTAAATACGAAAGATAAATAATGTACGCATCTTTAGTCTACCATATTACCTTCTTTAGTTTCATTTAATAAACTTTCTCAATATTTAGCAAACTACTAAACTAGTTAATATGAAATGAGAGAAATGAGTATAATTCTTATTGATTCTGAATGAGGAGTGCATTTAATATTTATATATAAGGCTATTGTACTACTAATATGTATTAATATTGTAGTACACTAAAATAACGTGTACTACAAGTTATACTACTAAATTTTCTCTTGGTGTAATATCCTCCCACAAGTTGGAGGTTGGTAAATGTCTATCATCCCCAACTTGGATAGCAAATTGCTTAATGGTTGAGGAAGTAATGCTTTAGTGAAGAAATCTGCAACTTGGTCTTTTGATGAAACCGGTAACAACTTGAGAATATTTGCCTGAAGCTTTTCCCTTGCAATGTGACAATCTATCTCTAAATGTTTGGTTAAGAATTATAGACATTATTTATAGCTTTAATGTGATACAATTTTTATCTAAAAAAGATATTTACAACTTAGATATTTTCGCCATACGTAGTTAATTTGATCAATAAATTCCATATCCCACCTTAAACGTCTAACATATATTTCTTTTCCCGTAATAAACAGAGTTCTAGATATTTTTGTTAGCTTTCAAATGGTATAAAGAACATCTTATTCGAACAAGTATAGTGTGTTGTATGTTTTGCAACAACTTAACTAATTAAGGAATCATTTACCGTCAAGAAATGTTAAAATTAGATCTTCATATATTCATGAGATTTACAGCTATAACTATTAGCTTTTAAATGACATTTTTTTATGTTAAACGACATTTGTAACTCAAAATGTGACTCCATGTTTACATTGTGTTCAAATTCATCTTCAAGCATATGAATTTTACATTTGTTCACACATCATCCCTTCTAGGGCTCGTGCCAAATTTTCGTGGTCTCCAAATTGATTACATGCCCCCACTAGAAATACCTCCTCAAGTTAAAAAATATATATTGGGTACAACTAATGGAGCCTTTTTTACACTCCATGTGTCATGCTTTGTTATGCTTTATTTTAAGGTTTTTGCTATTGTGAGTGATTCAATGTTAACATGCTTTCATAAATTTTGATATATGGGATGTGATATGATGTGTATTTTTTTTTATCAAACCAAACTCTCCAATAGTAAAGCCATGTCAAGACCAAACTTTGTAGAAGAATTTGCCACTTAATTGGTTTCATAATGAGTATTTCAAACCTTGTAGCATATCAACTGATAAGAGTTAAAATAGTCTTACACAATCCCCTCACAAGAAGCATGACCACTAACACTAGTCATGATCCCATCACCATTGAATTTAACTCAACCCTTCCCAGGAACCTCAAAGAAATCCATTGCTCATTGGTAGAATAAGACTTGCCAGAACCAAGATTCTTCCACAAATCAATTGGAAAAAAAATGGAAACTCCCTATAGAGAAAATTTCACCAACTAAATTCAAGGAATGAGAGAAAACATAACATTTTGAGCCCACAAAATAGTATTAAAAACTACCACAAGTGATTCTCTAAGCTGACATATGAGCTTAACAGGTTCTCCTTCAACAACGAATTTAAATGTTGAGGTAAAAAAAGCTATAGGCATATTATCACTAGTAATCCAAAACCATAAAAAAAAACCGAAAATTGCACAAAATCCAATAGACATGTGTTTGTATGTCTTTTTGTGAAAAACGTTCGCATCAGATTGAATTTTGAATTGATCTTCCTTGTGACCATTACTTTTACTTAACTTAGCACCTCTTGGCTTAGCCACCCTAAAAATGACTAAGGCATATTTTTGTTCACTTATGTTTTCTGCCTAACAATTAAGTAATGAAACATGTCCCCATTCATTTCCATCCTTGATTTTGATCACATTCTTTGAAGGCTTCTTCCTTCCTAGCACATGCTTCAAAACCTGCATAATTTACATTCAACTCACACAACCAAATGTCGATCAAATTCAAATCACAAATAAAAAAATAACAAAAATTCAATCAAGACAAATCAAACAAAAACTTGTAAACTCAAGCATCATACAAAGCCAGAATACATCTAGTTGTAATTGTGCATCTCGCCCATGCTTACCACCACAATTATCAACAGGTAAATTTTCAGTTGCATCAAGCTTCCTCCAAATGCCTATCGTTGTTTGTTCTTCTGTTGGAGTACAAAGACCGCCTCACAAATAACAATATCATATATTATATCTAGTGAGGTCAACAATTTTATGGCAAAAAACCGTGACAGTGAAACAAATATTTATTTGTTTCACTGTTGGAGTTTTTTGCCATAAAGTTCCTAACCTCACTCAACCAATTGTTGGAAAGATGTAGGTAACTTATCATTAGTACAAAGTTCAATATGATGGGCTTTATATTATGTGCACTTTCGTGCGATTGGTATGACCATTTTCGTCGTAACTGAGGTAGGATTGAGAATCAGACATGTACGGTCTAAACACTGGCCATCCAAACAAAACAAACAAGTCTAAAAGTTGACCCACTTTGGATTGTTTGTATCCACATCATCCTTATTGGGAATGAATTTAGATTGAGAGTAAAGGCTTAAGAATGTAATAAGAAAATTGGGATTAGAAGAAGAGATTTGAAAAGGTTGCATAAAATTATTTGTTATTGGTCTGACTTATTTTTCTCCTAATAATTTGGCAGAATGTGGTGTGTATTACTTTTAACCTGGTCTTTGATTTTGGAAATGAGAAAAGAGCGCTGATTTGAATAATTCAATAATGGAATGGTAAATTGCTTTTACTTATAGAAAAAAATAATGGATGGTAGTAGAGTTTCCATTTAATACGCTGAGTTAGTGGGTTTGAAGAATTTTTTTTGTTTTGTTTTATATAATAGATAGATTTTTGGTGAGTTGGGTTCCAAAAATAGATTTATACCATATTGGATTTTGTAATTGGTGAGAAAGTGTGAGAAAATATGCACAAGAAAAATAAGAGATCGAGGCTAGTATAATTTAAGCTCATTGTTACATTACATATAAGTAAACTGCAACTCTATATGGTTTAGATGGAGCGAAATAAAAGTAACTAGCAACTAATGTAATTGAAAAAAAAATATAGTTACTAAATAGTATAACATAACATTAGAGTAATAAATTGTGCAAGAATTGAACGATATTCATTAAAACAACAAAGAAACTACGAGAAGCACTACATGTAGTTAGAGAGTTAGACAATTAACAAAGACATTAATATAAACTGAAAATGTACAAAATAACCTAAACTTCTCATAATGATGAAACTCTATATTATTTCTCTCTCACCATTTTGTTTGGAACTCAATGACCAAATGTATCTTCTATCAAATCTCTTGGATCTTTTGGTCAGTCTATAATAGATGTATATAGAAATGATATCAATCAAAGCTTTGATTTCTTCTTAATATATGGAATAAAAGACTTGGAATGATAAATGACTTTTTGTGCCATCTTATTGTCTCTAACATGTTAAAGATCCCTAAACTTAGTTGTGTATACTTAACCTCACGTTGGATCCCAGTTTGCTTCAAAAGGGATACATAACCTCACCTAAAAGTAAGAGGGATACTTTTAATTGCTTATAGTTCATTTAGTACACTGAAAGACTTTTGAAACTTCAAATCTCTTTCTTCTCTCTCCATTTTCGACTTGTATTGATAAGTCTTTCTTTTCTACATCTTATTTTTTTCCCTTCGATTTCGAGTGGTATTCGTACCATAATTGAATGGTATTCGTATTGTATTGAGGGTATTTATTCTCCAATGATTATCTACAGTGCAGTAGATAATTGTACAGTTTGAATTTGGTTGTTTTATTCTGGAGACGGCGAAGTGGTTGATAGTCTGTCTTGCAAGAACATGAACCTCCATGAATATTGGATTGTAACATATTAAAAATATGCAAGTTAGGGTTTAGAAGAGGATATTGGGTTTGGAGAGGGGAAACCGTTGATTAGATTAAGAAGAGGATATTAGGTTTGAAAATGGTAAGCTAAGGATTAGAAGGGAATGGATTTGGAGAAGGGGTGGAAAAATTACGCACCCTGATAAATTATGCAACATGAGATAGGATGAGAAAGAGGGAGATAAAATGAGAAGAGGTCCGCATTAGATTTTAGTCGATGTGGCAATTTCTTGTGGACGTGGACAAAAAGATGGAGTTAAGATCCTCTCCATTTGCTAAAATTAAATGGACAATGTCATTTAAAGAGAGATAAATACATAAAAGTATGTAGTGAGTCCTACCACTAAATGAGTCTCATTACTATTAATTATTTTCAAATTTATTTGCGTATTTATCTCTCCAAATGGAAGAAATAGAGATACTAATAAATGATGAGGATCTTGACTCAAAAATATAGTTTGACGGTCAGAATTAATAAATATAATAGATTTTATTAATGAAATGAGATGATAATAACCTGATAAATTTTTGGTTAATGCAATTCAAATTTGAAACATGCTTCGCGCACTGTTTTATATGATAATCACTTTTAATTTTACCTCATGACTATTTTTTCCTAATATTTATTTATTTTTCTGACTAAATATTTAATTTTATTAGATTTCTTCATTAGAATCTTCTATTGGTCAAATAATTTTTTTAAGACTTCATACAAAATAATAATACTATCAATATGTAGCAACTTTTTTGAATATGTGGTATAAAGATGATAAATGTGAGCCTTTTTAATTACAAGTCTGTGTGCTATGAAACGTTATTCAGTATGTATATATATATACCTACCAACACAACAAGTCTTTATCATATTACTAATGAAACCACCCACTAAAAAATTACAAAACAACAAAGGTATGTCACTTGAGAAATTAGGTCAAGATGACACAAGTGCTTTTCCAGACAACATTGGTCCTGACCTTCAAAACCAATTTCAGCCTTCTATTGACATCAATCAACCAATCAAAATTGAACCACAAGATCAAACTAATTTTGAGGTAAATCCACTTCTTATTTATTCTCTTTTATGAATTTGATAGGTTGGTGTTAATTGCAATAATTTTCTTGAGCTTATTTTATAGAGTTATTATTAACAATTTGAATATATTTTAATATTTAATTTTTTTTCTTCATGTTTTTGGTTGTACATTCAAAGGTGAAACCACCAGAATCGAGACCTGACAACTCAAAAAATTCTCTAGAATCTACAACTTCTTCATCATCCAAATTGAGCTCTAATCTTTATGCCAAAGATAGAACACCATCATGGTTTGCCACAGGATGTTCTCGTTGCCTTTCCTATGTGGTGGTTCATGAAACTGACCCTAGCTGTCCAAAATGCAAAAACCGTGTCAACAAAATAATGAAAAGTTGAATGCTAAATGCACTTTGTTAAATGAATGTACTTTTTTCATTCAAATGGTAGCTTTTATGGTAGTAACTTGAATATCTTAATAAATATCAGTTCATTAGACTGAAGAATAATGATGATGAATTTTAATCCCTCAAAAAAAAAAAATGATGATGAATTTTAATGTTTTTTTTTCGGGTAATAAGTTATTTATATTTGCGGTAAGAAGTAATGAATTATTACAATTAAAAAGGTTATGATTTATTACAACTCATATATCTTCTATTATTTTAAAATTATAGTTCCAACATCATGTTGCACAAATTAGAAGAATGTCTTCCTTACTGATCTTGAAAAACAAGTTACTGATATTAAGGATAATAATCATAATCATAATTAAAATAATAATGTAAGAAACAAAGTAACAATAGTGTTATAAAATAGACACCGGTCGATAATATCAGTTTATAAAGTTGTTGAATCACTTGTAATATACCTTAAAAATGTATTATAAAGGTCTTATGACATAGGAAAAAAAATGAAAACCCTAGAGAATTAATGTTCCCCCTTCTCTCTTCCATCTTTCCATTTGTGCATCCACACCTTAATAGGCAACTACCCTTCATTTATCTAGGGTCCTCCTTTATGGAATTTTTCTCCCCCCATGAATGAGGGTATAAGCAAAAATAATCAATCTAATAAGTAATTAATAAAGTGATAAAAGAAAATCGTTCATACGAGTATTAATTTGGTTAAAACTGTATGCTATCTTTTGCCCATTTCATTAGTTATTGAGAGAAATAAAAAGGTAAAATCTTCATTGATTGGAACAAGTTCACATGGTCTACTATTAATTGCAAAACGGATTTAAAGATGATATATATAATAAGGGTGGTTAGATTGTGCACGTCTTGTAATAAAATAGTTTGGTGTTAGCTAATCATGAGGTTCTATATCACTTAATATATCATATGACAATATCTAGCTCAAAATAAACGAGTTATAATAATGAGGTCAATATAATTGTACAAGCATATTTGGACATAATACACAAACTAAGGCAAAACCTAAGTTAAAACCTCAGATGAGTTAATCAATGAGGATATATAATAATGTTGATTGGGAGACAAAAGAAGGCTGAAGGGATTGAAAAAGTTGATTTCAGCACCATGTGGATCTTCAGTTGTGGCATTCAAAAAACGTATTATGTGTGTTTTAAAAGCTTAGAAGGCCATACGTAAATAAGATAAAACAAAGATAGTCACAATAGCAAAAACCTCAGAATAAATCTTAACACATTCATCTAGAGGCTTCAAGAGAGGGTGTACGTACGAGACTATGAGAGCCAACGGTGAAGGGGAGAACAAAGCATGATTCATGATGGAGAGTAAAAAAGCTCCATAAGTTGTATCCGAGAGATCTTTTGAATTAATGATCGAGGCACCACTTGATGCCATTTGCGTATTTTTCGAGTCTACAACATTATGAGCAGCCGTGAATAAACATTTTCTGGGTTTGACAGTTCTAAGATCTGAGACATACCATTTTCAAAATCTCAAACCTCAAATATGACATTTATTGGGTTTGACAGTTGTAAGGGTTAATGGTGTTGATGTTGTGTACCGTTGATTTTGAGAGAGAGAGATGGTGATAAATTTGACATGTGGATTGAAGGAGATTGTTGTTGGGGTTGTTGGGAGATTGGTGAAGGAGATGAGATAGGAGGAAGAAGAAGGTGAAACACATCGGAGCTTAACAGCGACGGCGGTGTCATGAGTAGTGGACCAAGAATGGAACGGCGATGAGAAAACTGGTTGTGGTGGTGTCCAAGGAAGGAAAAAGGAAGAAGAAGGGTAGACTTTGTATTTTCTCAATTGTCTTTAGTCATTAAGGACTTTTTCTTCCTTTCATATGAGTTTGTTATGAGTCATAAAAGTATTAGTGAGATTAGGAAACTTAAGACTAAAAGCTAGAGACCTATTTAAGCCATAAAAGTATTCTATTTACTATTTTATGCTTTTTATAATATTACTTAAATTATAAGTTTTTTTTAAAGAACTTAAATTATTAGTTAAAGGGTTAAGTGTTCAAACAGACCTGTAATATATGCAAAGTCCGAAAAATGACCTTGTAAAAATAAAAACACATATTCTAACCCTGTAATTTGATATTCTTTCTATTTTTGATCTTCTAATATATGTGATGTTAAGAAAGGCGGTATAGAGGTTGATTTTTTATTTTTATTTTATGATTTTTTGCAGGCATGTTTAGAACTTTAAAATACGGTTTTCCAAAAAAAAAAAATCCACAAAAGAATGATTAATTATGAATTTTCATTCCGCATGATTAAAAATTTCTTAATCAATTTATAATTAATTCATCCCTCATTTAAAAACTCTAAAATTTCATTGTGAAGATTCTTATGATGTTATAATAATGCCTAAGTAATTAGGGAACACAATTTGACACGTGACTACATGCTTATTCAGAACAAAATTGCAATCTTGCACGTTTTACTTAAAAAAATCAAAATAAATTGAGGGTTATTTGAAATGTTATAAAATTTTGCAGATCCTTTCTATGTATATTATAGATGTCTCTACGATCAATCATCTCGAAATTTGATTTTTAGGTCAAAATTTCCATTGTTTCCTTTTTAGGTCAAAATTCATAATTAATCGGTCTCTTGTCAGAAAATTATAATTTTTTGCGAAAAGTCGTATTTTAAATCTAAACATGTCTGCAAAAAATCATGAAAAAATTCAATTTCTAAGACATTTTTTCTGGACTTCGTGTATATTAGAGGTCAAAAATAGATAGAATCTTAAATTACAGGATTAGAATATGTGTTTTTACTTTTACAAGGTTATTTTTCAGACTATGCGTATATTACGGGGTCAATTTGAACAATTATCTATAACAATGTATAAAGAAAATATGAGATTTTGGGTTAGATAATTTATTATTCTAATTAAACCCTAGCAAAAAATTTCTATAATAATGTTATATTGTTGATGTCACTGAAAAAATAAAATTTTATATTATATTCGTTATATTTTGTAAATTTAAAAGATAAGTATGTTGTTACAATTTGAAATCACAAACATTTGTACCTATAATTTTAATCAAAATCTAACCAATTTCATAAAAAACATTGTTCATAATTTACACTCGTTAGAGAAATAAAAAAACGCGAACAGACACGTAGTACCCTTATGAACACTCGTCTATACTATATTTAAAGAAAATGTGTCATTTTGGACTAACATTTTCTCTTTCCATCTATACCCTTAAGCATATTTGACTATAAGATTGTTATTTTGTTGATGATTCAAAAAGATAATAATTTATATTATATTTGATATATCTTTTTGAAAGATATTATATTTGTTATATTGTTGGTATTATTGAAAAAATAAGTATAATTTGTTACAATATGAAAATGTAAAATATCTGCTTTTGCTATATCTATAATTTTAATCAAAATCAATATAATTTTAATCAAAATTTCATAAAAGTTATTGTTTGTAATTTGTACGCATTAGTGAAATAAGAAGACGGAACAGACGGGCACAAAGTGCCCTTCTAAGCGCTAGCATATAAAGGGAATACATGATGTTGACCTGACTTTTTCACTTCTGATTATACTCTGAAACAAATTTGTCTATAAAAATATTATATTGGTGGTGTCATTAAAAAAATAGGGTTAACTATGTTTTTGTCCCTATAAATATGTCAACTTTTCGTTTTAGTCCCTCTAAAAAATTTCTTCAACTTTTAGTCCCTCAAAAGTTTCTCATCTTCACTTTTGGTCCTTTCTTTAAAGTAAACTCGTATGTAGAATTCATATTTTTTTAATAAAATTTTGCAGAAAAATTTATAATATTATAAGAATATCTATAAAAAAAATAGAATTTTTTATCAAAACATGAATTAAATGTGAATTTTTATATTTTTGGCTGTTAAAAATTCATATTTAATTTATGTTTGGTTAAAAAATTCTAATTTTTTTAGGAGATATTTTTACAAATTTCTGCACAATTTCATTAAAAAAAGATACAAAAATTAACTTTAAAGTAGAGACCAAAAGTAGTGATTGAAAATTTCATAGGAACTAAAAGTTGAAGGAAAATTTTAGAGAGACTAAAACAAAGAGTTTGTATATTTATAGGGACAAAAAACATATTTAACCAAAAAAAAAAAATTATATTATATTTGTTATATTGTTACTGTCATTGAAAAAGAATAATATAGTTTGTTACAATATGAAAGTATAAAAAATCTATACTTATAAATTTCGTCTGATTTTGATTATCTTTAAAAAAAATTGATTTCGATTAAAATCATTTGAATTAAAATATATGTATAAATATTTTGCACTTTCATATGTAACAAACTATATTTATCTTTTCACTACAAAAAACTATATTTATCTTTTTTTAAGGACACCAACAATACAATCTTTTTAAAAGACTTTAACTTTTATCTTTTTTTAAGGACACCAACAATACAATCTTTTTAAAAGACTTTAATTATATTGCATTATTATAGGCCAAAGTTGTTTAAAAGTATAACACCCTAATATTGCTTTTATATATAGCATAAAACCATTAAGAGTAGATTATCAAAAGTCGGTCAAGAAGACGGTAAACTTATTTTCTTCAAAAAAAGAAGAAGGTAATCCTATTCAACGCCAAAAAAAGGTAAGCCTTAATCGTAATTATTTTCAAATATAGGAAAGCCATATTTAAAACTTTAAAGAGAGTGATGTGCTTTGCAGCTGTATTTGACCAATAAATTGACGATAGAATATGCATACATAGAACCATATCATATATCATATTTCATAATTTCATAATTACTGATGAAATCGTGACATGATTTGATGTGATAGCACAACTGTTCTTTCTAGTTTTGCTCATATATGCTGTTACTCGTTTCGTTCACTTACGATAAGGTTCCTAAATTCCCTTATTCTATATGCCAAAAATAATCAATTTCATGATTTTTGTCACACTATAGTTATCTTCACTTAATTACATGCACTGTTATCAGATTCTTTTTTCTTCTTTCTTTCACATAGGATTTTGGTTTGGTTAGTTTCTTGAATTAAATTCATTGTTTTAGGGTTTTATTTTATTTTTGTACGTAAATAATATTGGTTAGGGTTTTTCCCTCAAACAAAATAATATTGTGTTAGGGTTTTTTTGTGTCAGTGTCCAACTTCGACCAGGTCAACAATACATCCGATTAAATTTGAATTATGTTATTTTTTTCAAATTATTTTCCGTTGATGTGTCAATATTCGTATCATGTTTGGTGTTTATGTATTGTGTGTGCTTCATTACTTGTACTACATATTTACTCAGCTTAATGCTGATATGTGTTTTGCTTTGAATTGCGTGTGCTATGAATTTTGTATGATTTTTTTTTTTTTTATGTTCAATTGCCATTGTGTCCTTGAATATTATTTTTTGTTATTAATATTGACTGATACCTAAAACTTGCCAAGAAGGGGAAAATTGTACCTTTACGC
>Ga0228710_1006002_pt1 | contig 18638 bp, 14 predicted proteins | sample MedpolnodulmetaG_FD_177995 | JGI IMG/M metagenome (GOLD analysis project Ga0228710, IMG submission 177995) | Root nodule microbial communities from Medicago polymorpha collected in Santa Monica, California, United States - pink nodules | ecosystem: Host-associated > Plants > Roots > Nodule...
TAGGACGGATGAGATCTTCATGCTATGGGCCATGCTTCACGACCGCCCTGTGAATACCTGTTACTACTTGCTTGACTATCTAGCCTCTTTAAGTTCAAAACCCGAAGGTAAGGGAGAGATAGTAGTAAGTGGTATCATCACCTATATAGCTAGGAAGTTCGGAGTGGGTGAGGACCAAGGTTTAAACCGAATCGAGGGCAACCATAGGTTAAATATAGAAACCCTCGTTGCTATGTTTTATATAGGACCAAAATAGAGGAGGTCCATAGATAAAATGATATTATCTATGGTCCTTGTTATGCAGAGGGTTGGATGATATTAAGCTGAAATGGTCCGTAGATAAAATGATAAAGCAGAATGATATTAAGCTGAAATGTAAAACTATTTTAACAAGGACCAAAATGTTCTGGAAAATAATTAATATAAAAGCAGAATGATAAAACAATATTATAAGCTGGTTTTAAATGTTAGTTTATCTTTAGATATTTATGCAGTTGTTTTATCTTGGACCATAATGTGTTGGATGCAACTGTATAAGGGTTGTAACCCTTTGAAAATTATTCCTGAAACTCATTTAAGTTTATATACTCAAGAAGATTCTTGGTAAATGTTACTCTAACAAGATTAAAGTATTATAACAATTGATTTATACAGGACCAGAATGTTTTGGATTAAATAAACTTTAAGTGTTTAAATAGTTTTGACAAGGACCAGAATGTTCTGGATGAATTAAAGCTTAACTGTTTTAACAATGACCATAATGTTTTGGAGAATGATTATATAGGCCGAATAAGAAAAATGATATTAAGTTGAAATGTAAAACTATTTTAACAAGGACCAAAATGTTCTGGAAAATAATTAATATAAAAGCAGAATGATAAAACAATATTATAAGTTGGTTTTAAATGTTAGTTTATCTTTAGATATTTATGCAGTTGTTTTATCTTGGATCATAATGTGTTGGATGCAACTGTATAATTGATATTGAATGAAATAATAAAGCAATATTAATGTCTAAGTTTGGACCAGAGAACTCTGAATTAATTTGGTTGTGATTAATTAGGACCATAATATTCTAAAGAGATTAATAAATATTAATATGATTGTGATAGTATGTGTAATATGATTGTAATAGTATGTGTATATAGTGTAACTTAAATAAAGAGAGAAAGGGAAGAAGAATAACACATGAGATTTAGCCTGGTGCACCAAACTCGGCTACTTCCAGTTCTCACACCTTGTGTGAGATTATCCACTATAGTATCTTGCTAACAGAAACCTCTGACTAGCACTTTAAGTTCTTGATCACACCAGATCAGTCTGTTACACCCTATATTATCAACCTCAACAGGCTTCTACAATTCTTTGCTTTCGCACAAGAAAGGTTGTTACACTTCTTTCTCAAACTATTGTTACGATTAGACTTGAGAATATAGCACACTTTATATGATGGGATTTGGTTTGGATCAAATAAATTTCTCAACACATGTTTGAGATTTAATAAACAAATTCGAATAAGTATGATCCAAAAGATATAATGAGAGAGCTTGGAATTTGTTTGTTTGTGAAGAGCTTTGTGTGTAGTGATGATTTTCACTTGAGAGAATGCTTGCTTTCAAAACACTTGCTTTCAACCTTCAAGACCACTTGTATTTATAGATGAGGAGTGACTTGGTGATCAAGAGTGAAAATAGAGTTGTTGTACACGTTTTGTGCAGTTGTCCAAAGCTTCAATTGATTTAATTTTTCTTCTTGAAACTGACCAGAATAGTCTCTAAAACGTTCTGGATGTTCAACTGGCCTTTGTTGCTTTACGTGAATGAGATGCATCTCTAATGAGTTGTTGCTTGCTATGTTAGAAACGACATTTCTTTTGTCATTATACTTTGCTTTGGTGATGTCATGATCTTTAATCACATGTGTTCTTTATCCTTTGATGAGATATTTTTCTTTTAATGGGCTTTGCTCCAAATAGGTCGTAATTCATTTAAGGCCCAAGACAACATCTTTGAAATGAATATTTTGTCACGCTTTCCTTGTGTGTTGACTTATTCTTTTTTATGTACATGTTTTATTTGCTTTGTGTAACCAGAATGTTCTCAGAACATTCTCATGAAACAATTCTCACAAAATAAATTAGTAGATAACAAGATTAAATATTGCATAACTTTCCCTTTAAAAGATTAAAAATTTTGTTTTACTCTTTGAGAATTGTTTCGAACATTGTCAGCATGAGGATAGCTTACTTCCAATGTTCAAGAGCACGATAACTATTGGAGCTAAAGGCGGAAGATACTCCGAAAAAGCCACCATTACAATTTTGTATAGCACAACCGGTGAGATTTTGAGACATATATATTCCCATATGTTTCTACTCATTTCTTTCATTATGAGTGTTCCATGTTGGATTGCTATTTTTGCTTGAAATTTCGGTTGTTCTCTACGGACTATCGGTTGTATTATCATACATATGAGGCATTTGTTTTTGGTACCTAGAGCCTTTATCAAGCCACCTTGAATATTATTATTTATCCTTTTCGAAACCACTTTGAGTCTGATGGTCGGATTAGGCAAGTGTACCAAATCGTTTATCAAGTAATAAGGTGATAAGTAGAGTATCCTATCCACATGGATTATCATTTCTTTCAAACATTTTGTGTTACTTACTTTAAGTTGATGATATAAAATAAAAGAGACAAGGGTTATAGATTGCAATTTTTATCTGTTTTGCAACAGAGCAAGTTACCTGTTTTTGGTTGCAGAAAAGTAAGCAACGGTTACGACTTTTTGAATCTCCCCTATTTATTTTGTTGGATATTAAATAACATTCATGTCGTGTTTAGTTATCTTAAGTAAACTATACAGGTGATGAGGTCGTTGGGATGTTCTAACCTAGTCGGTTGTCAAGTTGCACCTGTTGATCGCACGATGATCCTTACATGCGGGGTCTATACTATCTCGGTTGATCTAAGTCTATCCCTCAAATGGCTAATTGTACATGATGATTGCACAGTGATCCTTACGTGCTTGGTCTTGCTAATTCAAAGGTAATTGAAACGTAGACTTAAATTGGTGTTTCAAGATTTTCAAAGGCAATGAAGGACAACGTTCCTGTAGGTCGGCCCATCTATGAATATTAGGACACTAATAGCACACTCTCCTTCCCCCCTAAGTATTTATACAAACGGGCAACTCTATCAGCGTCTACCTTACCTAGAGGTCGGGGACAATGGTTTTACTAGGTTTATTCCCATCGATGCTTGTTTCTCTAATTACTAAACAAGTTATCTCTTAGGTTCAGCAGATTTGACTCAATATTAGTAATGTCACCTCCTGAGTACTTACTACTAGGGTCAACTTTCTTTCGGTATCTTTCGTCAAGTTTACTAATCACTTACTTCCTAGACAGATAGTTACTAGTATAAGGATATAAATATAAAGATATAAGCATCCAGATAGCAATAACAATGTGAAGCCCTGTCACGGCCTAAGTATCTAATCTAGGGTTGCACCTCGCCAAAATAAATTAATCATAAATAAAACTTAATAACGAACAAAAATAAACTAAATTAAAACGACATTAAATTAAATAATTATCCAACCAAAGTAAATTGAGGCTCATCTTCGAAACCTAACCTATAAATATCTAATTACACATGATAACTAAAATAGAAATACAAAAAGATAGAAACATACCATAGAGAAGATAGAACTCCTCCTTGGCTCCTAGAATAGCCTTCATCTTGAACTGCTCTAATTCTGAACAAGAAATTGTGAATGAGGAAGGATGATATTTATAGGGAAAGTTTCTACCTAACTTGGGCTAAAGTCATGGGCTTCCAGGGGCGAAAAAGTCACGAAAAGTGACTTTTTTCTGCAAGTAACCATGTGCTCCGCGCCTAAGGTATGCACCTAGCGCATGTTCCTGAGACTTTCAAGCGCCTACAAGCATGTGCCAGGTGCTTTAGTTCATCACTTTGAGGCGTCATGCGCTTTAGTGTATTACTTTCCTGTTTTCGTGTATTCTTCGCTTGTTGAGGGTTTGTCTTCATAGTTAAATTGCCTTAGACATTGAAAACATAATTCCTCCCTTTGTAAAGTCTTCCGAGGCCTCTTGAATCTTCATTCTTCATCTTCCCAAGGCCCAATAATCTTCGCTTGATTTCTTCGTGAATTACGTCAAGAACCCCCTAAAACTGCTATGTTTTAGGAGGAATAAAATTACAAACTCAAATATAGAAAGCATTACAAATGTTCCAAAATCATAGGCAATTGATCTAATACTCCTTTGGTTTGCTGGTAAAACCTACTAAAATAGACTGAAAACATGCTAAGAATAATGTAAGATGACCTGTCATCAAAGCCTTCATGCATTAATTTTTTTCTTGGTTTACTTTTATGTGACTTTGCGTCGTGTCACAAGTTTGAACCCAATTGATTATAACTATTTGATTTTTCTTTTGGAGTTAGATAGGTTAGTGAAATACTTGTTATGGTTTGAAATTAAGTTTGGGGTTGCTCATTGGAATTAACAACTTTCCATGTTTGGCGATGGGTACTATTAGAACTTGGTTATCAAAACAAAACAAAAATGAAAATTAAAAATGTAGATAAAACATCAAAATGATGGTCTACAAAAAAAAATCAATAGACTTAAACAAAAATTTAGTCCCTTAAAAAAAAGTAGTTCTACTAGTGCCCAAATTCTTTGAATTGGCTACATCAATGAAAGCTAGTAACTCATAACAATGGTTGTAACACAATTTGTGAATGAAGTTAGAGGTTTGGATGGCAAAGTATTTCAATTAGGGAATCCTTAGGAACTAACTCCAAAGTGTTTGTTAGCCTACTTCCCAAATATATCTCGCCTTAATCTCAACCATGTAATAACCTTGAAAAGTCCTTTAAATGTGCGTGTGATGATGTATACCTTGAATGTCTATTTAGAACTGCTTCAATCTCATATCAAGGTACAACCACATGATGACTTGAGTGTGGCAAATGCCTTGATCAGCCCCGCTGCTTTAGGAGGTACATATTTGTATCTTAGAATTTTATGTGGTTGAACGTAAGAGTATCCTCTCTAAGTTTGATCCGCTTGCATGGAGGTGGTAAGCTAGTCAAGTTTGATAGTGGGAGGAATGACAATTTGAACAAAGCCTCTGAAAAGGCATGTTTATTCTTTGAATTCATGTGAATTCTAACTTCTTGCTATTGTGTTGCTTTAGGACAAGTAACGGTTTAAGTTTGAGGTTGTGATGACAGAGCATCATATGACATTTTGGCTATGTTTTTACTACTTTTTCTTTGCATTTGAAGACAAATAAGATGAGATTTAAAGGATTCGTCAGCGGTTTAAGTAACATATTGTTTTGTTTTCACTCAAATCGTTGTAATTCATTTTTATCCTAGATCATGTAACTTCATAAGTATTTTGAGTGTTTTGTAGTGAGAAATCATGTAAATCATCAAATCAAGACATCATGTGAAAGATCAAGGACGAAGAATTGAATACCAATGGTTCTTAAAAGGTTATTGAAGACAATACAAAGTGAGAAAAAAAATTATTTCAAGTTCCTAGCAGTTTCCAGACGAAAGAACGATTGAAAACGAGAAGAAAACGCGAGAAGTCGCACCTGAGGGGTTGCCTCATGCGCCCCTACGCATGTACCATGTGCCCCTGCGTATGGGATAACATTCCTTGCTGCCTCATGCGCCCTTGCGCATAGCCCTATGTGCTTGGCACGGAGTAAAACCCCCTTTTTGCTTGTTTTTCAAGCTAGATCGGCGGATAAAAGCTCGGTTTTCTTCTCTTAACCCGTAAGTAACCTATTGCTATAAATAGAGACATTTGCCCACTATTTTATTCATTCAGAAACATTGCCTAATTCCTTTAGTGATATGATCATCCTTCATGTGATACTCTCTCTCTCTCTCTCTCTCTCTCTCTCTCTCTCTCTCTCTCTCTCTCCCCTAGTCCTAGTCCTAACACACATCTAACGCAACATCCTCATCTCTGTTACGCTAATCTTATTGTGTGTTGGTTCTTTAGCGCTCAACACTCTATTCCCTACAATATTGTCCGTCTTACCGCTGTCTAATAAAATTTTCCCTTCAACTTGAGCGGTACTTTAGTATCACATAAAATTTAGACCTACTTATATTTCTTCGTCGCTTTGTAATATGGACCTTGGATATCTAAACCATGTAATTTAGTATGGTATGATTGACAGCTTTCACCTCTATGTTAGAAACACTTCACAATTTGCTAAAGTTACATTCTAAGTACCATGTCTTGCTTCTACTCAAGCATAATTCATACACTTTTAAGACTTGTCTTCATATATCCAACCTCTCATTTAACTCTTCCCTCGACTCTTCAAGCATAATTGCATCATATGCAAAATGCATACATTTGGATGCTAACTCTTGGATGTGTTATGTAAGTACGTTCAAAACTAAAATAAAAGGATAAACGCTTATGATTGACCCTTGGTGCAAACCTATCATACATCTTGATATTAGTTGAAACTCATTCATGAATATCCTTCATAACTCAAATATAAGCAATCCTAACCTTTTTTTTTCCTTGATACTTTCCACAAAATCTCGCTAGGCACTCTATCATACGCTTTCTCTAAATTAAGGAAAACCGAGTGCAAATATCTTTTATCCATTTGATATCACTGTATCACACGTCGTAGTAAGTAGATTGCTTCCATCATCGACCTCTCAAACATAACACCAAATTGGTTATCAGTAGTTCAAATATCTTTTCTTTGTATTAGTTCAATCTATTTTCTCCATAATTTCATGGTATCACTCAAAAGTATGATTCCACTAAAATTTGCACAATTTTGTATATCACCTTATTGTTATAGATCAGAATAAAAGTACTTTTTTTTACTCATTCGACATTTGTTTTAAACTCGTAATCTCATTAAAAAGTTTAATAAGTCAAAAGATTAAAAAAAAATGACCTAAAAAAAATAAGGAATAAAATTGTTATATAAAATAAATGAAGTTAAGCAGTCATAATGTAATTTTGTAAAAAAATAAAAATAATGAAGTTAATAAAGTGTAAATTTTTTGTTTTTAATTTGACCTCGTTAGTGGTACTATTCTTCATATAATAAGCAGTGTAAAATCAGTCCCCGTGAGCATAGTTCAGTTGGCCAGAAACATGCATTGTTATATATAGATGTCGAAATTCGAATTTCAAACATCTCATTTATTCATCTTAAAAAAATGTAAATTCTAGACACCAGACTACTTAAATAACAAAAATAGTGTAAAATCAACTCACAATTGTCATGCAGAACAAACAAACAAGATAGATAGTGAAAACACATGATACATTACATATATGAAATGAGTCCCATGGCATGGTTGGATTCTCCCCAAGGCAACATTGATTTTGACACCCCATACCGTATCCGTGACCACTGACATCCCATTACCTTTCAATAGTACTCATTCAAATTAAACTACCATATTAAAGTTCCTGACACATCCACACCCCCCACTTCCCATATTTCCCTCTTCTTCCCCTATCTATCTTCCATTCTCATTAATCATTTCACTCACCCCTTTCCCCACATTTATATTCATTTTCCCAAGACTTTTTCTCAGCCATCTGACACAATTTACCTTTACCCACTTTCGAGTTTCTGTATATAATATAATGTAAAAAATATACTTCATCTAACATGTACAAAACTTACAAATGACCTTGTACTATTCGCACAAATCTTATTATTTTTAACCATTAAATCAATAAATCACATCATAATTCATTTGTTTTAATGATAAATTTATCGATCAAAAATATAAGTATATAACACCAAAGCATAGAATTTCGAAAAATGTGTATCCTCTCAATGTATATTCATAGTAGTATAGTACTAGTATAGTATTTATTTACAACAAAAATGATTTTACAAAATCTACCATCCATTGGATTTGCATGATGATTACTCAAACTATTTCATTTCATAGCTCACGAGATGAGAATTCACTTTTCCTTTTCCAAACCGCACGGACATCGAATCAATGCTAGCCATGTCACCATTAATATACTCGAAGTACTCAAGTGGGTCCCATTAATGTCATCACCCACAAATTTTCCAGCTGTAAACCACTAATAATAATTTTCCTAAATTTTCATTTATTCTTCTCCATGCAATAATCACAATGTGTGTGAAAATCTACGTGTAAAGAATCAAAATGATACCCAATACAAATCCATTACGTGTCAAATTCTAATTGGCGTGAAACCCTTGAACTCCTATAAGACCTATCCACCTTTTCACTCAAAGAATGTAGGACCTGCCACGTGGCATCACCTTCATGGACCCTACTATTGAAAAGAAGTGCTTTCCTTGTACGTGGGTCCCACAAATTTCTTTGAATAACGCTAAGATTTGTGGCAGCCACTTTTTCTAATATCTCACCCAGCCTCCAAACATCTTTCTCCGCCACCGTGACTGAAATCTCCGGCCAGTTCACGGCGGAGGAAAATGGTAACCGGATACCATCCGCTATGATTACCGGCACACAACCTAAGGCAACGGATTCAACCAGTCTAGGACTCCATGGGGCCCACCCCAGAGGACATAGACAAAACACCGAACGTGCAATTTCTGACTGGTAACCGGCAAATCTATGTCTCCGTAGGTAAAACCTCCGGTCACCGCTGAATTTTTTCCATATCACTGTCCTCACCTTCCTTCAAGGACAAAACATAAATTCATTAGAAAATCATTAAAAAAAAATAATAAACAAAAAAAGTAATCTTAACATTTTTAAACCATGGCCGAATTAGTATATGGGTCAGTGTAATAAATGAAATAATTTGTCTCTAATATGAAAATATCAATCACTATTTTATATATTTTATTTGTTTAGAATTAAATTGGCTAAAGGATACTGGGGATAATGCGTAATAGAAGTTCAAACCTGTCGAAGTTCAAACCTCAACACCACTTATTAACCCTAACCGCTACCTACTTGATAAAAAAATTGGTCTTATATTAATTTTGTCTCATATAAAAAAATTGGTCCTATATTAATTTTGTCTCATATAAAAATGTATAATAATTTTGATACTACTTTTTATTGAGAGACAAATTGGGTTTTAGTCTTTAAAAATAATAAGCATATAAATTAGGATTTAAATTAGAGAGATTAAAAGTTAAAGTGTGATTACTTGCTGTAAAACCTTCCACTAACGTTCTTAGGATGAACCTCCATTTTCCCACGAAAGAAAACCCAAATATCTCGCCGTCCGTTCACCGGGAAATTCTCCATCGTATTCCGTACACTTTCCGGTGAAACAAACGGTGGAATCACAACATGTTCAACTTTCTGACATGGATGATCATAAGTAACACCAAACGTTTGTAACACAATCGAATTCTTCATAATCTCAGGTACCCCATCTTTCATTGCCACGTCCTCCTTCAAAACCCAAAAACAAAAACAAAAAAACATCATTAGAAAAACTCAACAAAAAAAAAAAACATTTGTAATTGTAACATGAAGTTGTTGGTTTTTAAGTATTTACCAGGGTGTGGAAACAAGAACCGAAATCATGTGAAGCTACGAAAACATGGTCGGATCCTGTGCTACGGTTCCAGAAAGGGTACACGGTGGAGATGAGATGAACTGCTGAAGAAATCAATGAACGTGCATGACCAATTGCTGGGAAGCCATTAACGGTGCTGAAGTTACAAGAAACGTAAACTGGTACAAAGAAGAAATCAGCTTCATAAGGGTCAAAAGTTCTTACATCACTTGTTAATAAAGCTCTATGAATAGCAACTTCTGAAGCAAATAAATGAGTTTTGCATCTTGGGTTTGTAAGCCAGTTTTTGTTGTATTTTGGTGGAAGATCATAGACAAATATTTTCAAGTTTTTCAAGTTAGGGTTTTGAGATTTTTGTGGTGAGGTTGTTTTTTTTATGGATAAGGATTGAGAAAGTGATTTTATGATATGGGTTGTTGATGTTATTTGATGATGTTTTGTGTTGTGGTTGTGGTTGTGATTGTTGTTGTTGCTGATGAGGTAAGAAGTGAAGAAATAGAGAGAAAGAGAAAGCCAAAGAATCCATTTGTAATATTTATGAAAATGGTTTTTTTCTTGTTGTTGAGGTCTAATACCATGTTTATGCATGAGTTTCATTTTAACATAGTATCCTTTGTTTTTTGAGGGTTTTTTCTTGTGATTCTGATCCATTTCATTTATTGAAAAAAAAAACTATAAGAAGTTGAGAGGTTGAGAAGGTGTTTTCTTGGTCTGGTATGGCTTAGAAGTAGAAGCTAAGCAAGCAAGAAACAGTGACAGGTAAGAATTAAGGTAAGGAAGAGAAAGGTGTGGGTTTTGTTAGAACTTCGTTATTGCATAGAGGATAAACAAATAGGGTATTTTTGTTTTATATTTTGGAAGGAAAATCGTTATGGCTTTTGAAATTTTATATTTTCTTATTACAGGGTGTACATGTACTGTATAGTCTGTAGTATTCCGAATTTCGATTATTCTCCAATTATTGAGTGGACAATTTAATAAGGAAAAGGAAAAGAAAGGGAAAATAATACAGAGACATAGAGAGGTGAATTATTTTGGAGGTCACATGGATGAGTATAATGAGGTAGTGATGGATCAGAAATGAGCTTGGTTTAAGCAGCATTAGCTTTGTTTGTAGATTACTTCATTTAGGTAATGTCCTAACTTCTACACTAAAATCGATTTTTACCATCATTAAATATTTTTCCCCAAAAGTTTTTCATTTTTACTTTTTATCCCACCTACTATTACGTAAACTCGTACGTAGAATTCATATTTTTAGATAAAATTTTACATAAAAGTTTATAATATTATAAGAATCTCTCTAAAAATAATTGAAATTTTTTAACAAAACAATAAATAAATATAAATTTACATTTTTGGCCATTAAAACTTCATATTTAGTTAAAAAAAATCATTTTTTGGACATATGTTTCCAATATTAAATGTACAATTTTATTAAAAAATACATGAGTTGACTTAAAAGTAGGGACCAAAATTGGTGATTGAAACTTTTATAAAGACAAAAAGTCGAAGAAAATTTTTAGAGGAACTAAAACAAAATTTTGATATATTTATAGGGATTAAAAACATATTTAACTCTATGCTTTATAACTTAATTAATCTATAATGAATATTTTGCTAAATTACACCAGGAGTCCTTTAAATTTGAGATTTATAATAAATTAGTCATTTAAGTTATTGGTCTTTTAAGTTATTATAATGTTTGGTTAACAGGAGGACTAAATTGAAAACGCTTACAAACTGAAAAGACTTATGTGTAACGAAAATAATTTAAAGAACCAATTTATTGCAACTCTCAAATTTAAATGACTTATATGTGACCAAAATAACTTAAATATCAATCTATTATAAACATCAAACTTAAAGAATCACTTCGATGTTTTTTACTTCATAAATCGATACTTGCTAAGCCAAAAATCAATTTATCTAATTGATTTCCAAAAACTTCAAAAAAAATTTTAAGGATTCCAAAAACTTCAATGTTCATCCTAAAATTGATTTTATTTTTTTAAATTTATTTTCCATATTTACCTATTTTATACCAAAAACTAATTTCTACCACAAATACAAAATAGAGAAAGAGAGAACAGGAACAACAAAGACGGCTAAGGTTTCATATAATATCAATAGCTTAACATTACAAAAGTTTATAAGAGAATATATAATAAAACACAATGGACTCTAACTTGCTAATATAAATGCCCAATAACTTAAGCTCAATACTTTATTATCTAACATCTACCCTCAAACTCACAATGAGTCAACAAGAAGCATTGTGAGTTTGTCAAACAAAATACAAAAACATACTAAATAATATAAAGTTCTAACACTACCCCTCAAGTTGAAGCTTACTAAGCTTGTTACAAATTAACCTAGAAAAATAAACCAAATCAGTTGTCAGTAAAACCAATGGAAAGCAGCAACCAACCAAAGTGAGTTATCTTCGTAGAGAGAGCAACAAGAACCAACCATCCAAACAATAGAACCAGTAGAGAGAAGCAGCCATACATAAGAACCAATAGAGGAGTAACCAAAGAATCATCAAAAGTGGGAGAAGTGCAATCAGAAGAATCAAAAGAGGGAGAAGTGCAATGCAATCAATCAAAAGAATCAAAAGGGGGAGAAGTGCAATCAATTAGAGGAATCAAAAGGGGGAGAAGAAACCAAATTGTGAGCACACGCTCACCAAACAACCAAAGTGTGAGAACTTGACTCACCAAACAAGCAAATTGTGAGCGCTATTTTGACTCACCAAACAAACAAACAAACAAACCAATTGTGAGCACTATTTTGACTCACCCAACAACCAAACGAAACCAAATCCAATTGAACCAAACTAAACCGAACAAAACTAAATCAAGACAATCTGAAGAACCAAAACGAACAAAACCAAACGAACCAAATAAAATCAAACCGAACTAAACGAATAATGCGAAGACAAATTGACAGACAAATACAAACCACAATGAATCAAACTAAACCGAATGAAACTAAACCAATAGAAACAAAGAGAGCGACAAAGTTGAACCCAAACACCATAAAAACACACCAAGACTTAAACAACTCACAAACAAGGAACTAGACTCAAACAAATAAACCAATTTTTTTTTATCCGAACATAAAACTCAAACAAAAAGAATCACCGACCTCAATCATATCATATTATAACAAAGCCTTCACCATAGGTGCCACAAGAATTCAATCCTTCGATAGTTGTCACGTGCCAACATATAGCAACACAAAATATAAGCAAAACCCCGCGGCCGATTGCATAGATTGTAACCCATCAAAGCAAAAAATTAACAAAGAGATCTAATCTTTCAAGTAACAAAAACGACACAAACAAATACCGAAACTTGACCAATAGCCACAAGAAAAAACACAATAGCACAAAGCACAAAACACAACTTGACCAATACCGAAACTGTGATTTTTACTTAAGACGCACAAAACACTACAGCCACAAAGACACTTCCAAACTTCACCAACACTATAAATTAAACCAAATCAATCACACAACATTCCCATATTTTTGGGAACTCAAAAGCGGAAGCCACCAATAATTCATGGCGGATCAAACCATGCTCTTGATACCATGTTAACAGAACAAATACAAAATAGAGAAAGAGAGAATAGGAACAACAAAGACGGCTAGGGTTTTATATAATATCAATAGCTTAACATTACAAAAGTTTATAAGACAATATATAATAAAACATAATGGACTATAACTTACTAATATAAAAGTCCAATAACTTAAGTCCAATACTTTATTATCTAACAAAAACCTCATCATAACATACACTAATCATAAAAAATCATTCCAACATCATACAGTACAATTAAACACATTAACATCAAAATAATATAATTAACATTCAAACAATGTATAATCATTAACCAACACAAGCATACATAACATTCAAATTAGTGAAAGATTATGAGATGGTCTAATCATATAACAAATATCCTAATTCACACTATCCGCAAGAGTCTATACACATTTTATTGGTCATGCAAACTATGGATCATGAAACGTCCACATTTAATAAACCTACTCTCATCAAATGACCCCACTCTTCTACCAATGGACGGTGAAATTTGATCCTTTGAATTTTATTGGTCTTCGAGCTGAATACAAAGTTGGAAAAAAAATTAAAGGTAAGAGATTGATTTCTATTCGTAAAAAAAATACAAGACGTGATATCATCGTACCATGTCTATTTTGATAGATAAAAACGTATCACTCACCTTTAACCGTAAAGACTGACATTCTCGAGATAATTAAAATCCATTTAAAATATTGACATCTTTTCGTAAATATTTTTCAATACACACGACTCCGGATTAAACTAAACCAAGTAATCAAGAGACTTAAATATTATCACACTATGGGTTTATATTATGTCCAGACTCTATTTATATTGAACTCTCATTCTATCTTTGTATAGTTTTGGCCACCAAACAAACTCTCTTTTATTATTGCACTTTTTGGTCTCTGTAAAAAATTTCATTAACATTTTTAGTCTTGTAAAATTTGCGATCAACATTTTTAGTCCTTGTACAAATTTTCCGTCAACATTTTTTGTTCCTAGAATGTTAAAGAAAAATGTCAACGGAGACTAAAAAATATGATTTTATTTTGTATGAGTTAAAAACAAAATTCTGAATATTTAAAAAAACTATTTATTTAATTAAAAAAAATTAATTCAGTGTCACACTTTCAATATGATCGTGGTGAATGATATATATTCGAATCTCTTTCAAATTATTCAACTCTTGTGTCACTTGTCTGCCCAATCGACCAAGTCTTCTGTCACTGCTTCAATCTTGATATTATGTTTTGAAGTTTAATTTAACATCTTATAAAATCACACCTAAAAAAAATCTCTTACAAAAATCTCCCCTAAATATAATCTTATAAAAATCTATAAAAAAAAGCATTTTAACTTTTTTTTAACTGCAAAATCAAATATATTAAGAAAAATGAGCAATGTATAAGTTTTTTTTTTACTCATTTTTACATTTTATGTAGACAAAATGACAATGACCATTAAAAAGTCTCACGCTAAGTGGAGGAGTTGGTGTTCGGTGTTCGAACTCCAATCACAACATCTGATCTAATAATTTTGACATTTTTGTCATTTGAGCTAAGAATCATGGACTCCTTTTTGCCTTTTCCAAAAGTAATTTCTTATAAATTTGTATATTTATAATATTAATAAAAAATACTGTTTTTTTCTACATAATGAAAAGTTCAAATACCATTATTGTAAATCACTTTTTATTAAATTGATCAATTTATCACTGTTACAAATCAAATCTACTTAATTTGTAAACTGAAATAATTTATTTAACTTTCTATAAACAATCGATCACTTTTTTTGGTTAACCCACTCGATTAAAATCTTTGACATCCAATAGAAGAAGTCTCAAGGTTCCAACCGTATTTGGTAACAATCACTCCCCCAATACTATCCTTCAAATATAACTAAAGAAAACACTTTCTCAAACAAACAAAAAAACAAGAACACACAATTCATGTGCGAGTTGTTGTGAACTCTTACATCAACCAAATTTTCTGGCGTTATTATCATATCATCACACATTAAAGATAAGGTTGTCTTAAATAGGGTTTACAATCAGCATCAAACTATAAGTTATGACATCAAGACCAAAATGACAACCATTGTGTGGCGATAATTCTTGAGGAAGAAACACGCTCAATACATTCAACTAATGAGATTGGGTCAATTATTCCAAAAAAATATATTAGTTTTAGAAGTCTAGATGGCGAAAATCACACAAATTAAGTGCGAAGAGTAGGGAATGGATCCCTTCTATTGGACTTTTCAATTGAGAGAGTGTAGTAGAAGTAGAAATCAATATCGTTCAATTACTTTAATCTGAAAGTGTCCGCATCGAGTAATGAAAAATGAATGACTCAAGTCTAACTGGACTCTCCAGTCATATGAGAGAATCTGATCCCAGTATTGCATATTTAAACTCTCATTTCAATATATTAAATTATTAAATATTCTCTTACAATATGAATTGTAAGTACAAGTCAGTTGGTTCAAACCCAAACTATAAGTAATTTTTTCCTTGTTTTAAAATAAATAATTATCTATCAGGAATTCCCTCCCCCAGTAAATGGAATTTCTAATTAAATAAACTAAGAGTAAGCACTTAGGCATTTTTTATTGATACAAAACACTAAATTTGCATTATGGCATCCCATTACATCACTAACCACCCCTTGCTGAGTATATTTAGTGACCTTCGATCCATTCTCCTTAATTAACTATTTCTAAAGGAACTGGTGACATCACTTTTTTAATCATTTCTTGAACTATTCAAAACACAATTATTAATTATTATCTAATATTTTGATTATTTGATTGTATACTAACAAAATTTTAATACCAAACAAAAATCTCATCAAATTTTGAAAAAAAAACAATTATATAAAGGTGGGCATTAAGCTAGTTTACTCCAACAAAAAAAATCGTAATATCAACATATTCGAAGCAAGGACAAATTCTATTTTGACGTATGTGCTAAAAGTGTCCTTGAGAATCATCAAAGCAATGCTCAAAGAAATCAATTTCTGATGGAATTTGAAAATTCAAATCACTTTCATTCAAAGTAACTACCAGATTAAAAACATGCATGCAAAAGAAGTTTTAAAAGTTGGTTACAATGAATGTAGTAATAAGTTTAATAAGAAGACACCCAAGACCAAAAATCAAAGATTAGAAGAATCTTGCATAAATACTTTACATATTTGTAACTTATGAGTTTGTTTTATTTAACTCAACTTAACTATTAGTTAGATACATGTTTTTAATAAATTAAATATAGAATATAATAATAAGAAAAATATTTTTGAAATTATGAAATCTATTTGCATGTAGTACAACGGAAAAAAAAACTATAGCATCTAATTAAAGCTTCTAAATAATTCAAAGACCCCACACATACTCTTAAACTGGAAACGTCTATCCCTTTTTTTAGTTGGAGGTAGCATGTCCACAAATCATAACTTAACCGGTAAAAATACAAAAACAATTATATTTGAGTATGGTTTGAACTCCAACTCTTTCCCTTATTCGTGTGAATTCGAGTTATCATTTCATCAATCTATAAAAAAAAAATTAGAGGCAGTAGCCACAATGAAAAGCAGCCGTAGCTTTTATGATATGTGAGTGTTGGAAAAAAGAAATTAAAGGAGAAGCATAGAGCTAGATTTTTCTATATTGTATTGACAAGTCTCGTGTATAGTAAGACACAATTTTATTTTTATATATCGCTTTTTATGGGTGAGCTGATATTTATCTCTTTTATTTTTACCTTTTTTTATCTTAGTATTTATCTGTTTTACGAACACATAATAATGGGGAAAATAAAATAGGTATTGGTGTAATTGCTCAAATTGAATTATTAAGATAAGATCTTTGAACCGATCAAAGAAACTATATGATAAAAAGTTGGTACACGGGGACACATATTTATTCAGCAGCCAAGTGGGTTTATACATGTTTGTTACGTATTCATAAAGAATAATAAATGGTTGATGAAAAAAAAATCAATTTGGTTGTATCTTGAGGTCAAAGGCAATAGGATTAGTATGGGGTCACCTGAAATGAAATCAAACAAAGACATTCTATGTGAAACTGAAATATGGTAGGAGTTTTGGTCAGATAAGCATTCAAAATACGTTTAGGTTACTTGATTAAGAAGCTACTACATGACCCAATCCTAGTCACACAAACTACCCAAAAATGCGTCTAGCCTACGTTCCCATCATTATTTCCTTAATCAATAAACATCCAAATGTCGTGGATGTCATTAATTAGCAAAGCAATATTAAAGTCGACCGCCATACATATAAATATCCTTCCTTTCTTAGAGGGGGTATCTTCCCTTTTATCTATTTCATTTTCAATTTTGTTTTGGTTTTGGTTTTTAATTGATTTCATGCTAGTTTCATCATATTAGTCGGTTTTTAGAGTGTGTTTATTTTAAGTCTATCAAATTTATTTTTAGGAATAACATTTTTTGGAATATAAAGGTGGAAATTTTAGTTCAAAGTATTGAAAAAAAATATGTTTTGTTAACTTTATAATATTTCAAGGAACCTTAAAAAATAAGGATTATAATAGGTAATTCCACATGATTTTATTCTCATCTTCATGGGAACTTTATTCCCACCTTTTCTTGGAAAAACTTTTCTATTGCCACAAACATTTTATATCCGGGAATAAAATTTAGTAAACTTGTAATAAACATAAGCATATGCATTTTTATGATTTTATTCTTTGAAATCTACAAATATAACTTGAAACAAACACACCCTTAGATTTAACTTTGATAACAAATATAATTCATATGCAATATCAAATTAAGTATTTTTTACATCGTCACTTAGTTTGATCACTTTAATGTAATTGATTACTTTCAAAATCATATGAATAATGGGCAGGTGATTGAACTTAAGTTTTTAATAAACTCTCCTTAAAACGAATGTTCGGAATAATTTCAGTTTCATCTATAGATGTAAATAAATTTGACTATAACTATTAAATACGAATCCATTTTCTTGAAAAGTGAAGGATTAACACTAGAGTTAAATGAGTAGTTCATTGTGTAAAAACTTTTACAACAACATTGTATCGTGAAAAAGTTGTGTTCTTTTCAAAAAAAAGTTCATCTATTGATCTTTACATGACAAATCTTTTTCCCTTGTCGATTAAGGAAACAACCAACGGCCAAAATTGCTATTGTACATTAAGATAAGCAAATAAAAGAAAATCAAGAATTGTGTTTTTTTTTGTTACAATCAAGAATTGTGTTAAAGGTGAGAGTTATTTTTTTTTTGAGGAAAGGTGAGAGTTATGTTTGGGTGATTTAAAAAGTTTATGTTGGAACATTAGTGTGATGTTGGAAAATAAATTGGAAGATTAAACACCAAGTAATTATACTTGATCTAATGTTGTGTGAATTGAAAAAATAGAGTGTGGGGGTCCCACATAAAATAGAACTCACA
>Ga0228710_1006003_pt1 | contig 18637 bp, 8 predicted proteins | sample MedpolnodulmetaG_FD_177995 | JGI IMG/M metagenome (GOLD analysis project Ga0228710, IMG submission 177995) | Root nodule microbial communities from Medicago polymorpha collected in Santa Monica, California, United States - pink nodules | ecosystem: Host-associated > Plants > Roots > Nodule...
TTGTTGTCATTGTCGTTGTTGTCGTCAATGTCGTTGAAGTTGTACGTTGTTGTTGAATATGTTGTTGAGTCCATGCATACTCATATAAAGTTGGGGGCTTATGCCTTGTTGAATGTTTAATCATTCAAACCACGTTGATTTGAGAGCCTATGCTCTACAGGTTGAATTGAGAGTCTATGCTCTAACACGTTTATTGGTACCACATGCATACTGCATAGTCAAGTTGTTGTTGTGTCATTGCATTGTCGCGTAGTCGTTGTCGTCGTCGAGTTGTTGAGTTGTTGTCGTTGTTTTAATGTCAAGCAGAAATAATTGAAGAATTATGTGAAGTATTATTGTTGTTTAGTTGTTGTTGTTTATGTTGTTAAATTTCGTTGATGAATTGTATATCTATTATTATTAAATGTGAATCTCACCCCTTCTGTTTGAATGTTGCCTCTACGTGGGTAACGTGCAGATAACTAGGATTAACTGCTGTTGTGAGTTGACTCTCTCATGCGCCGTCTTAGGGTCGCTCTGATACGTAACGGGATGGGGATATTTGCATTGTTTTCCATTTGTTACGTATTATTCATGAACTATGTTGTTGAAACTATTGAATTAGAATTTCATTAAAGTTGTTTACGTTGAGGCTGTAGTGTCAATGTTGTTGAATAATGAATTAATTTTCCGATGCGATGTAATTGAATTTTGAGAAAGTTGTTTTAATAAACAGTAATTTTTCCCTATTTATATTTTAATGTAGTGTGACATTTCGTTTAATGTTGAATGCTCTGATCATATGTATTATTTACATTGTTGGGAAAACAGGTCACAATTCAATCATACACAAAACTTACGCTCAAACTATCTGCATTCAGAGAGAAACGAGTAACAAATCGCAATGTATGAATCTGTGTACCAATTTACATTCAATCAATGCAATTTACATTTGTTTCTTTAAATTTCATTGCAATTTACTTTTTTTGTTCGAGCAATTTAATTTATTCCTTTGAAGATAACTTCGACGGGTTCAACCTTTTTTGGATTTGACGATTATATTCATATTATGCATAACAACATCAAGAACATTCATCATTTTATGAAAAATAACAAACACAATATGTCTTAAAGATTTACTAGTTGATCTTTCAAGTAATTATTTTTAAACCAGCGATTGTTTACCAAAAACCAAGGTAAACAGGTGTTCATAATACAAATCAAAATCAGACTCTTAAGACTCTAGAGTTTCTAAGATATGAAAGTTTATTAGAAATTCTAAGTGTATGATGCACAACAATTTCAGCAGAATTTTGGCACTATCAAAACGTTGTAGAGTCTCTACTAATCTTCAAGTCTTCACTCTTTTATATAGAGGTGTGAAAGAGACGGTTTAGAGTTGCCAGCACATCAAAGAATCGTTACTGAAGCTTGATCAAATCACCAATGATCTGTTGCTTCATTTGGTTAATGTCCTAGGAGAGAATAATTTGAAATTCATTCCTTGTTTGGAGAATTAACCAGTAGAGAAACAACTATAGTAGTACTATGTGCAGACAAGAGTGGAGTAGTGGTTGTACAATTGTACTATTGTCCTTTTTCTGCGCTCTTCAGTGGATAAGCATACAATGCCTTCTAATTCCTCTAAAATAGTCGTTGCTCCAGGCTTATATTCCTTCTGCAAACTTGTCTCTTCCGACTCTGGGTGTCTTCAGACTCTAGCAGTCAGACTCTGATGGTCTTCAGACTCAGACTTGCAACATAAGCTTCCTTTGTAAATTCATTTGCTCTCATTTATTCTTCTAGAACCAATACCTTGTTTTAAGACTTATCAATTTTAGTCTATGGTCCTGCACACTTGAGCAAATATTAGCATATACAATTTAACTTTTAATACTTTGTTATCATTAAAACTTAAGGTGATAATGTTAAACACATTTTGTTCCAACAACCTCCAATACCTCCAACATTCCCATGTGCATTATACGACGCTACAACTGTGTCTCCTTTGGAAAATAACGGTTAATTCCTTATCAAAAAAAGGTTTCAAAATCATTCATTCATAGGACATTAACCAAATCAAGCAACAAATCAATGATTATTGATCAAGATTCTCAAAAGACTCAGGTTCTAAACTCTATTAGAAGTTAAACTTTGGACTTAGTTAACATGATAGATGGATCATAACTGCCGAATTTTATAATAGGAAGTCAATTCTGCAAATGATAAAAATATAAGGACCAAAATGCAATTAAGTAAAAATAAATAAAAAGTGGAGGAAAGCCAGCACAACGTGTCGTTGATGAAGCGGAAGAGTAATACAAATGTGCAAAGTTACAAAAATCCCAATTATAGTCATAAATCATACATTTATGTTTTCTACTATGCTCATAACGTAAGCAAGTTTAGGTGGGGTGTATGTGTGAGTGTTTCTGCACTAATATTAATACCCCAACTTAGGTGTCACACAATACGCATTCTAGTCCTATATCTCTCTTTCAAGGGCACCCTCAAATCAAATTGGTGACTACTGATCAACAATCTCTTTTGCTTTCTGTTCATTCATAGAAACAAAAAGGTGACTGTTCCATTGATATATATACCTCCCATCCTTCATACCATTTTTGATCGTTTATATAATTTCTCCGATTCATAAATATATATAATTCCATCCATTTTATTATCTATGTAATTAAACTGTTAAAGGTTGTATTGTATCATAACCAATAAAAACTGTAATTTTTTGTGTGTAGGAAGGTTGAACATGGCAGGAGAGTTATACGAGGAGGCCATTGCAGAGTTGACGAAGCTTCTAAGGTTTACGAATCTTATCAACTTTCTCACTCCACAACACAACACAACAAATAACTACCGTTTCTGTTCCTTCTTTATTTCCTACACCCATGCCAATAACACTTTTTTTTTTTTGACAAAAGCCAATAATACTTAATTGTCAGAACTTTTTATAATCTTAACCCTATAAAAAAAAATTATTCTTAATATATAAATTAAATTAATTTAACTTTATATGACATCTATTTTTCCATATATAATTTTAACATAAGTAATTTTTTTTTTACTATCACCAAATAAAAATTCAATTGTTTAGGCTTTAATGATTTGAGATTAACATATTAAAGCTTAAGAAATGAAGAATTGCAAGTTTGAGCATGCATCTCTTCGATTTGAGTGTCCATGCACTACTTTTTCCTCTGAGTTGTATTTAAGGAACATTTGCAAAACCTCTTCAAAAAAAGGAAAATTTACAAAATAGGGTTAATTAAATTTTTAGTCCCTAGTCCCTATAAATATTTACAGTTTTGTTTTTAATCCCTACAAAATAAAATCATGCTTTTTAGTCCCTGTGACATTTTCTTTAAGCATTTTAAGGACCAAAACTATTGATGAAAATTTTTGACAGGGACTAAAAGTGTTGATGGAAAAATTTATAGGGACTAAAAATGCTGACGGAAAATTTTATAGGGACTAAAAAATGTGATTTTATTTTGTAGGGACTAAAAACAAAACTGTGAATATTTATAGGGACTAAAAACTTAATTAACCCTACAAAATATTTAGAGTAAATTACACTCTCATCCCTTCTTACCCATCCAAAATGGGGAGGAAAGTGTAATTTGTATTAAGTGTGTATATGAATTAAAGTACAATATTTTTTTTACATTATTTATATCGACAACTGGATGTTTACAAATAATAAAAATATACTCTAAAAAATAATAGTATAATAACAATTTAAGTATAAATGTCCCTCCAAAATGAAATACGAGCAAAATTGGTAGTTCAAAGGTTAATGTATGTGGTTAAAATTTTAGTCAACATACATCAATTTTTCAACTACATTTTTCGTTTATATTTTATTCTGGATGGACACACATTTTTATTTTCATATTTAAAATAAAATTAAAATAAAATAATTATTTTTCATTACAAATAAATTGACTTTTATTTTGTTGTGTTTTTGTTAATGGTGCTTTGCTTATTTAAAAATGGGATTTATTTTACCAAAAACAGCCGTTTTTCTGTTTTGACTTAGAGGATAGAGCATGGAGGTAGGTAGGTGGCTGGCAATAGGTAGGCCCTAACCTGTCAATGGGTCCCACAGGTCCAGTCCACTTGATGTGATGCGTTTATGACTTTTAGTAAATCTTTTTTGCAGCGAGAAAGCTGACCTTGGACATGTTGCCGCCGCAAAGATCAATCAGTTGACGACGGAGTTGGTTGCTGTCGGGTCGGATGGTTTTAACCCGGATGAAAGAATCCGAAGTGGGTTCGAGGATTTCAAGAAAGAAAAATTCTTGTAAGTATAATTCTCGTTCACACTTCACTTAATGTCAGGAAAATCAGTAATTTATCAATATAACCTCCTCATCGGCAGTTAACTACCGATGAATTTTAACAAGTAACAGTTAACTATCGATGAGTATTTACGTCTTTTTCTGATGTCTTTCAACCTTAGACCTTAGTTGAAGTGTACACAACAATTTTCATCATTTTCTTGTAATAAATGTGTATATGGTTTGGGTTAACTCGTTCAATTCACTCCATAAAATAAACAATAGGGTGGATAATTGACGAATTTGATTTACCAATCCACCTTTGGTTTGAATAATTTGAAACTCTTTCGACCTAACACAAATAAATAAATAGACTATTAGGGAAAGAAAAAGAGTTATTCTTACTTCAAAAAAATTTAGTCTCTAATGATCTCACATGCTGCAACTTCAGATTCATAAATGTACTACTATTTATATTAATATATTTGAGCATAACAAAAATAGTAAAAATATGTTGCACCATATTTTACCTTAAAAAATAAGGTCGGATAATTTTTTGTTTGAAAAGAACATGATGGCTCATTAGTTACAATGAGATTAAAATAAAAAGTATGTCGATAACCTAATACTGATCTGAAAATAAAGTGGTTTTTACCCAAACTGATTCAAAACTATACGTGGTGATTCTCGCACCAAACTCAAAATTGGGTTTCCTATATGATTTGGGGTGATTTTTTTTATGTAAAATTGGTCCAACCCGACTCATGTACATCCCTATAATAGAGAGTATGAATTTGAAAAATAGGATTTACTAAGAATTTTAAAATTATGACTTTGTTTTCAAACCCTCTTTGAAGAAAAGTTTTGTCTCTAAATGTAAGTTTATATACAAATTTTTGGGTTAAATAATTTAGTGGTTAAAACTTCACTTATTAAAACAAATAAATGAGAAATCTTGGATTCGAACTTCGTCCCTTGTATACATAAAGCGATGTTCGTACGAGCTGAACTATGTTCATGGGAATAATTTATAGACAATTTACTACTCCTTCCGTCCCTCTATGTAAGCCCCCTTTACATTTTTCACATTTCTTAAGAAAAGTTGTCAGTGTAATTAATGTGTCTGTTTTGTGTGTTAATATTACCAAATTATCCTTTGTTTGTATGTGTATTAAATTTGACTTTTCATATTTCAAGACAAATTAGTAATATTAATTAGGAGTATGTTTAGGAAAAAATAATAAATACATCTAGTAATTTGAAAAGGGGTTTACATTTAGGAACAAAAATAAAGTTAAATGAGTGCTTAGATATGGGGACGGAGGGAGTATATGAATTTATTGTTATTTATAAACATATCTCTTATCAATATTACTAGTTTATATTTGAATTAATATGAAAAGTTAAAGTTAACAAGTTGCCATCTAAAGGACATTTTTTGAAGTTTTACATACAAAATAGGCAAATTAAGTTCACTAACCACTTCTGCTATGAATTATCATTCCAATACCCACTTTAACATTGATTTAAAAATGAATCTTACATTAAGTGATAAGACCCACATTAACTTTACACCAAAAGGAAAATGAGTGTTAGTGAAAGTTGAAAAATGAATATTTTTCTAGCACACCTCTTTTTCTAAATATACTTGTTTTTTAGGGATTCAAAGACGTTATTATAAAAAGAGACCGAGGAAGTAGAGCTTCTGTTTTATTTGCCAAGGAATAAGGCTTACCATAAGGCTTATATGCTTTTTTTTATTATTGACAACTTCAACATGGCGTATATGCTTATTAGTCAACTTGGATAATTCATTTTATTTAAATTATTAATTTTGTCTGTCTGTTTGTTTTTAAAATACTATATCTTTTTCAGGAAAAAACCAGAAGTGTATGGTGAACTTGCCAAAGGCCAGAGTCCAAAGGTCAGCCATGTTATTAGATTCGTCCTTAATTAACTTAGTCTTCTTAATTCCCCATTGGGCAATCTTGGTGGGTCATACTTATTCTCTAAACTCCAAAAATGGAAAATTTAATAATAAATTTTTATTTTGACAAAAGAAAATTTAATAATAAATGGGAAGAGACAAATGATTTAAGTGGAATTATAAAGCTTTTTTTCTTCTTCTTATAATGGTATAAAGTTCATCTTTTGCCCTTTATTTTGTCAACCATACGCATGTATAGACATCACATAACTAGGCCTGATGAGTGTTCCTCATCGTTTAATATGAAAATGACTTCTTCAATTAACATTATCTGTCCAATTATTTCTAGGAAAATAGTATTAGTTTAGCAAATGTGCTCATCTAAGTGAATAATTTATTTTAAAGAGGAAAGTGGGTGATATCCTCTATTAATAAGGATCAAATAATGATTGATAATTTTATAATGATGAGTTAATGATTGAAAGCTTGATATATAATATCAATTGGTCTTATCCTTTAAAAGGTCGAAGTCCCTTTATTTATTTTGGTAGAAATCATATTTGTCATGCTTTGTGTGTGAAGAGTGGCTCACTGTCCTCGTGAGTTTAGCTCAATTGATTGAGACAATGCATAATATATGCATGGTTGAGATTCGAACCCCGAACATCACAAAAAAAATGGCTCACTAAACACTAGTCATTAGTTTAATGATGTTCGCCTATTCGTGAAGAAAATTTCAAACTTGTTTTTTACCAAAAGAAGATATAACATTAGGGCAATTGTTAGCATGACTATATATACCCATTTAGTTGGAAATTTTGTTTCTTTCAACAAGTCTAACGATGAAACTTGCACACATTAAATGTGAGAATAAGGAGCATAGTGGGTTTGAACTCACTCTATGATATCAAATATTTCTGCAGAATTTTTTATTCGAGCTACAAGCCTACGATTATGGGACAACTTAGCTGGGATTGATTAGCGTCTAGTGATGCTTTAGTTAAAAACCAATTACTGGTGATTGTTAAATTATTTTGCATTTCCCAACTTGCAGTTTCTGGTTTTCGCATGCTCAGACTCAAGAGTTTGCCCATCCCATGTTCTAAATTTTCAACCTGGTGAAGCCTTTGTGGTCCGTAACATTGCCAACATGGTTCCACCATATGACAAGGTTAATTTAACCTTAATTTGTCCATCATATATTTTACTATGTCATGTAGAAAAACAATTTAACATGCTACTTAAATTTGTCATCAAATTGAAGTTTGAATAACCTTTCTGTTAATAACGCACTGCAGAGCAAGTATTCAGGAACAGGAGCTGCTATTGAATATGCAGTCGTACATTTAAAGGTAAATAAATAGCCAGCATTCCTCTTTTCTCTATAATGAGGTGAGTCACATATGCATATGAAAACTACTAGTAAGTTTGGTGGTGGAAAATGTTTCCTTTTCTCTTGCATATCCCCACTTTTGAGTCCACCTTTGAGGTATGATACACAATTTCTACATTTTGTCTATGCTAAATGCCACCTCTACTCAATACAGTATGAGTTGCAAGTAATTTTGTAAATTGAATTGTATTTTTTTTTTGTCTTTAATTACATGATCATTTATAACAAAGAACAATTTAGTAATAGTTATACACATTTAAAACAAATTTATTACTTCAACAACTTTTTTTAATATATGTAATTTTTGTTATATGATTTTATAAAAAGGGATGGAGGGAGAATTATTTACTCTCTTCGCCTCTAATTATAAGCACATTTTAAAAAAATTATCCTTAAGTATAAGTCCATATACAAATTACTAGGTGCGTTTATTATTTTTTTAAAACATAACCGTAATTAATATTACTAACTTTTCTTGTAATGTGAAAGCTAAATTGAATATCGTATAAAAAAAAATCACAATTTAGTAATATCCACACATTAACTACATTAACAACTTTTCTTAATATAAGTGAAATTGGTCATGGAGACTTATAATAAGGAGGGACGAAAGGTCTAATTTCAATTTACAAACTCTAATCCTATGCTTGAATTATTAAAAATCACAACCACCACCATGTTTGTTGTCATGGGGTATCGACAATTGGTTAAACTTTTTGATCGATCACTTATGTTATCGCGTGTGTTTTCTTTTCCTTAGAATTATAATGTTTTTCTTCCAACATGGAAGATGAACTTTAAAGCTCAATTTGGTAAAAACTAACGGACAAATGATAAAGTGAATTTATAGGATATAACTTATAAGTTAGCTTATATCCGATAACGGATAAACTAACTTATTGAATTTGTAGTGTTTGATAAGTAACAAATTGTAATAGTATCTACTTTTTCATGTTGGGCTGTAGTCAACGAATTATAACCAAAAACATACCCTCACACACACCTTCCATTCAGAATCATAGAGTATGTTGTAAAGGATAAGGAGAAAATGAGTTGGTATTAGTGGTACATAATTAATGGCCTTTAAAAATAAATTGCAATCCCTTTGTTGTTGTTATGCTAAAGGGAATGTGTTACAGGTGGAGAATATTGTGGTTATTGGACACAGTTGCTGTGGAGGCATAAAGGGTCTCATGTCCATCCCAGATGATGGGACCACTGCAAGGTATAAGTCTATAAACTATTAGTTTGATATCCTTAATTAATGATTAAATTAACTATAATAATTTTGCTGAATGAATGAGTACTCTAATATTCTAAAGTACAATATTCCAAAAGCAAAAGTACATATGATAAAAATTATTAAACTATTTTGGTAGCTTTTTCAGAACTTCCAGTTAACTTGGTGATCCAAATTAAAAATCCTTTCTTTTATGGTCTTAAAATGCTTAGTGGTATTAGTATCATAAATCATAGTACCATGCTAGGCTCCATAAAAGTTAAAAAAAAGTAAACGATAGTAGTTTTTTTCGTTGGATAAATGATATTTAGACAACAATTTTATGACAATTTTTTGGAAGGATTGTTTAAATATCATTCATTAGTCATTGAATTTCTGAGTCTCTGATGATTTTTATTGTACAAAACACCTGGATTTATTTTTGAAAAAAAAAGTAACAAATCATAAACACCTTGAAAATAATTACCTTTGTCTATGATCATACAGTGATTTCATAGAGCAGTGGGTCCAAATTTGTAATCCAGCAAAGTCCAAAGTTAAAGAAGCAAGTAACTCAGATTTCTCTGAGCAGTGTACCACCTTGGAGAAGGCAAGTATATGTACCACATCACTCTCTAGTTTATGTTTTTAAGACATGTCATTCCTCAGATTATTACTCCAATTGATTAAATTTATTCTTGGATATTAATATTATTGATTTTTAAATTACAAACATGAAAATCTTATATATCTATAATCTCAAGTATTTTTAAGTTATATTTATTAAACTTAAATGATGCACACCATACTTTATGTTTGAATTAACTAGTGTTTAAATTGATTTTACTTTCTTTTGTCAAAAAAAAAATTAATTTTACTTTCTGTCTATTAGTAAGATGAAAATTGTGTCCCTAAAATTTAAGTTCATCTTCAAATTATACATCTTTTTTCTTCCAAATAAACTCCTAATTTTTTTTATAATTTAATAAACTCTTACTAATATTATAAGTATTTTGAAATATAAGAGTTAGTTTTGAGAATAACTAACTCTAGTTTTTAGTAACTTGAGATACATGGCACCACCTTAATTGGCTATAAAGAGACTTGTGTGTAGTATGATGCACTCACTTCACTCATCTATAGAATAAAAGTTTTATAAATTCACTCCATAATCTTACTCTCATAATGTCGTTTTCCTCTTTCTTGGTGTGCAAGCAATCGTTGCCACCATAGTTATTCTAACAAATTGGTATCACGAGCTTGATTCTGTGTGGTTAGAACTCACAAATTTAGGGTTTAAGCTTCATCTCTTGCAACAATGACTCGTAGTAATGGTCTCCCCAATACATTTTCAATTCTTGATGGCAAGAATTGGGAAAGTCGGCATAAAGAGATGAAAGCTCTATTTAGCTTTCAAGATACTCGTAGTAATGGATTTGTCAATATATATGTGAAAATTTGGATGCCTAAATCATGTAATCTCGTATTGAAGTTTCTTTATTTATTTATCCCTTTCTTCAATACAGGAAGCTGTTAATGTATCTCTGGGGAACTTACTGACCTATCCATTTGTGAGAGATGCTGTTGTGAAGAAAACAATTGCTTTGAAAGGTGCACATTATGATTTTGTTAAGGGAGCATTTGAGCTGTGGGATATAGACTTCAAAATTTCACCCTCAGTATCCTTTTAAGATTACTCTGGCATCAAAAGGAAATGGTTCATACCTTACAATGCATCTTGTACTTGTTCATATCCCTCAAAAATATATCTTATACATCACCGTGGTTTGTTTACTCCAAATCCCCTTAAAATAAGCATGGACATAACAAAATGATGGTCTATGATCTGCATAACAGTTTTTGGTTTGTAATGCTTTCTGTTAAGTATAGTGGTTTTCATTCGGAAAACTTTTAAAATAATCTCCCAATAAAGTTTGAGCAATGTATTAGGTATGAGACACTTTTATGCAAATTGAATGCTGTGAAATGTGAATGAAGTCTTCTCATTTTGGGATATTAGGATCAAATAATTAAACTCCTACCATTGATTTATATTTTTTGTTTAAAACAGTTAATCTTTGTACGCAAGTGCAGAGATTAATTCCTCAAACTGTGTAGGACCACCATAGATAATAAAGCTCTCAGAATAATAAACATCAAACTGTGCAGGACTACCATAGTTGTAACTGTGTAGGATCACAAGCTTCAACTGATTTTGGTGACAAGTCAGTTACCAACAAGGTGTACAAGGAACCAAAAATTAGGTCGACATTGTTAATCAAGACCAATCGAGTATTGAATCGGTAGGACCTTAATAGGTTCAGCCGATTCATATACAACTGGCACATTCTACCTCTTATTTTGAACCCAATATTTTTTTCCATGGCTAACCCTGGGAGCACCCAGTGGCAAATTATGCTTTTAACTAGGCTAAGCTTCAATCTAGACACATACATATGGTGAGGAGGCCACCTGAAGGTGTAAGCCATATTGGCATGCTGCAAGTTCTACCTTATGGCAGTACTATGCAGGCGAGCAACATGTCTTGCGCTAGAGAATACGCCTGCAGCCCAGTAATCCAATGGCAAGTTCATATCCCTCGATTCTGGATTACCCAATGCAGAAGTCACGGATAAGTTTTCCACCTCGGCCGAGTAACCCTGTAACACATCTACCAGGACCCTATAAAGAAGAAACGATACTAGTACTTGTTTCAAGCCTTTCAAAAGGTTAAAAATCTATAGTTGGACATACCCAATACGTTTCTAGCTAGCTCACTTCTAATAGGGTCTGGTGCTTCGTGCCACCAGATAAAATTAGATAAAGTTAAGCCAATGTTTGTCAAACCATCAACACATGAGTCCCCTTCCCTATACATATGACTATATGAGTGACTATGAAATTCATTCTCTGCATTGTCTCTAAACAGTTCAACCAGCGGTTTCTTGTACACCAAGGTACATTGAAGGAGTTTGAAAAGCCATTGACAGTGACTTTGAATCTGTTTCAAGCCAAATACTGTGTCGGTTCCTGTGACTAGTCATCTCAATAGCCAACATAGCAACATTAATCTATGGTAGAAAAGAAGAATTTGAATCTAGGTTCTGTGCAAAGCAATCCCATACAAAAATCATAAGAGTTCCTAAAAATTCCCCCACAAGCATATTTTGATAGCCACTTTGCACCGAGGAGTCCATTGTCTATCACATAACTTCCAAATATCCTCAATATAAATGAATAAGATTGTTGTTTTCAAACCCACTTGGGTTGACCTAGTGGTATTGACTTGGAACCTGGGAGTGTGCTCCTCCTCAAGGTCTCAGGTTCGATTCTCTCTGGTGCCAATTTGAAGGGGTTAGTTTAGCTTCTTCAAAAAAAAAGATTGTTGTTTTCAAAATAGTAGACAAACCATGACCAAAGCTTCATTGAAATCTCTACAGAGATTCGAACCCATGCCATTTTGGTTACTTCAAAGCATTTTAACCGCCAAGCCACTTGCTATTTTTGTGATATCATTTGGCTTCCACAACATGATATCCAATATTAAACTCCCTTTTCAAAAAACCAATTAATTCCTTTTCCTTTTTTTCCAAATGGTTTCGTACCCTTTTTTCTCCTTTCAATTGATACTTATATATGAAACTCTACAAAACCTCATACATCGTACGGGTTAGAGTCTAGTTGAAAGAATAAATGAAAAGTTTATTCAATACAAGATAAGCAGTTGATGCACCTGGAAGGAATATTGCACCCTCTCTCCATTAACTTCTCATCAGTAGGAACTTTATCTTGATTTTAAGGATTGTTTGTAATGTTACCCTGACAAATAAACAATGATGATGACTCACTGCATTTCGGTTTATAATTTATTTGGCTTGCCTACTACTCCTCTTACAATACTAATATTCTTAGAAATTTCATTTGTTTTCTTTTATCAAAGGAATTAATATTTGAGCAATGCTATAGAAAGCGAATTTTTTTATCAAAGGAAACTTCACGAGTGTGTTAATTTTTAATTGCCAACAGCCTTAATCTTTGACCTAGCCGGAAAACACGGGAGATTGGTATTAAATAGCTAATCAAAAAATGCCACACAATGTCGTGAAACTCTCTTGAATGGTTTTTCTCGCTAAACAACATTTCCCTTAATATTTACATTAGTATAAAAGTTATATTTTACATTTTTTATTCTGGTGATCATAGGCACTTCTCTCCCTCTCTCTACCTATCTCTCAAGTTATTAAATGTTAAGAAATAGAGAATTATCAGTTCGAACCCGCGTCTATGAATATCAAATCTCCATAAAATCATTTTGCCATCTGAATTATAATTACGAGAAACATAGTCTATATTTTTACTTGAGGAATTAGGAAGTTAATTAGTTACATATGAATAGAAGACAAACGGATAACAAGCTGCGCCAGAGCTTTTTGGTGTATATATAATCATAGAAACATAGTTTTGTGAGATACAATGGAAGATATCATTATCATAGGTACTAATCATTCATTATGATCATGATGACCACCACGGCACCTAGTTATATGGGAGCAACCTCGAGTGTATTCTGATCCTGGAATTTTGGTATCATTTGGATTAGGATTTTGACTTGATTTTTTCCCTATATCTTCATGTGAAATTTCTCCCTCGACCAGCTTGTTCTGGTTTAACATAACCATGCTAATTAGGAGAAAAGAAATGAACAATACCTTCATGATGAGAAAATTATATATATTGGTATTGTTCTTGCTTGAGCCTGTACAATTCTCCTATCTTCTTCACTTTTCAAATTAAACTACATATCATGCTAATTTATAATTTAATTAATGTCTATTTCAATTTGTTAAGTAATATCAAACATTAAAATTTAGTTTCATTTCAATGATGGAAAAATAAACTTATTTTTGGCAATATCTTTTTTAGAATAAATTTGTTATTTAATTTGGTTAGTGACAGATGAGGTGTGCTAATTAAAGGAGGTTGGGATAGTACAAGTTATCTAAATGCATCGTCATCATTGGATTAAAACGATTTTGAATCTAGCTCTTTTAGTTTGGAAAATTTTGTTCTCTTTTATTAGTTAATTGGTTGAATTGTTGAATAAAATTTAGAATAAATATGTTAAATTTTGAATCTCCCTAATTTAGAATAAACTTGTTGGTTATTTGGTTTGTGGCAGAGGAGTGCATTGCTTACCATAATTTCATATTTTACTAGACACGCACGAGCAATATTTTTAGAATTATTCTTAATAATAATAGGTGTATTTTTTTATTTTAGGTAGTCTAGTGGCTAGAATTCATCTTATAAGGTGAATAAGTGGGGTGTCTGGGGTTCGAACCCCGACCCCTGCATATAATAATAGGTGTACTTTAAATATGTATAATTTTGAATATATTGGTTGAATGTCTTTGATATTGATGGCGCTTTGGATTTTTCGATTTGAAAAAAAATAAATAGGTGCTTGAGTATTTCAAAGAGACTTCTAAACAAACACAATTACACAGAAAAATGTTTGATGTTGAACACTTGATATACAATCAGTGTTGTTCACAATACAAATCAGATAAGACTCTAGAATTTCTAAGATATGAAAGTTGTTAAAAAATTCTAAGTGAACTTTGATGTGCAACAATTTCAGCAGAGTTTTGACACTGTAAAAACGTTGTTGAGTCCCTTACAATCTTAATGTCTTCACTCCTTTATATAGAGGCATGAAAGATACGTTGAGGATTGCCAGCACATCAAAAAAAGTCGTTGTTGAAACCTGGTCATCACCAATGATCTGTTGCTTGATTTGGTCATTGTCTTAGGAGGGAATAATTTGATATTCATTCCTTGTTTAGAGAAATAACCAGTATAGACACAACTGTAGCAGTACTATCTGCAGCCAAGGTAGTGGAATAGTGGAGTAGTGGTTGTACAATTGTACAATGTCATTTTCCTGCGCTCTTTTTGTGGATGAGCATCCAATGCCTTCTAATTCCTCTAAAATAGTCATTGCTCCAGGCTTCTATTCCTTTTGCAATCATGTGTCTTCAAAAGAACCAACTTTAACTAAATTTCAGCTTCTTGACTTCAGACTCTGATGAACTTGACTCTAGATGACGTCCGACTCTAACAGTCAGCTTCTGCGGAATCTTCAAACTATGATGGTCTTCAAACTCAGTCTTGCAACATAAGCTTCCTTTGCAAATTCCATTGCTCTCTTTTGTTCTTCCAGAACCAATACTTTGATTTAAGACTTATAAATTTTTGTCTATGGTCCTGCACACTTGAACAAATATTAGCATATCAAATTGACTTTTTAATACTTTGTTATCATCAAAACTTAAGGTGACAATGTTAAACACATTTTGTTCCAACAGTTGTTTCCTCTGAACCACTGGTTCGACAACTGGTAAAGGTTGGAGATTTTGGATTTGTGGGATATTTGGGATTTGAGGAATCCGTTGATAAACAGGTTGTGGAGGGGCGAAAAAATCGGCTATTCTCCCAATTTGAATGGTTAATTCTTGGTAACTTTAGTTTGTACTTTGAATCAAAGGATTAAACACTGTACCAATTTGTTGCGTTAACAAATTAACCATTTCGTGGTTTCTCTCATCCATTTGTTTCCTAAACATCATCATAGATTTTGTAGTTAAGGCTGGTAGAGCATTTCTGCCAAAAACACTAGAACTTGAAGGACTGTGTGTATTGAATGACGTCAATGGATTTACATGGTCTGTGGAAACACACATTATTATGCAAATTTTTCATCATTGAAGGATGAAAAACTCTAGACAAACTTGGCATAGTTTTGTACCTATCATCAACTCTAGGTCTAACTTGAGGATGAGGATATGTAGGGACACTAGTAGACACGGGTACACCGGCAGTAAATGGAGGCACAAAGGTTCCCATTTCTGGTCGTGTCATTGCAGTGGTTATTGTTGGAGCGGTTTTGGAAGCGGTTACTCCCTTCCGTTGAAATCGGCATTGCCATGGCTGCTCCCACGGCCGTTGATACACTAGCACCCACTGTATGGGAAGATGCCTGTGTCAATTGTGCTTGTGAAGAGGATTGCGATGATTGTGATGACGTAGAAGCACCACTACTGGTGGATTTAGTCATTATTTTCAAAGCTTTACCACTTCTTAAATGCATGCACAAACAAGAGTTTTTCCGAGAAAAAGTTTCCTAAAAATAGTTGCTAATTTTCAGAAAACGGTTTTCACAAGAAAAAATTTGAAAATAGTTTTGAAAAAATTGTTTGAAAAAACGAAAGTTATTTTCAAAATTTGCACAAACAGGGTCTCACTAGGTGTGCCAATTTGTTTACCGGTGTTTTTGATAAACAAGAAAGGCTAGTTTTGGTTATTACAAGCACGATCAAACCAGAAATCCTAGGACACGTTGTGCGAAATTTTTAGAAAAAAAAAGAATGTGCGTTCATCAAATTTATAGGTTGCTTTATGAACAAGACGAGTCCGTATGGCGTCTTTCAACATAAAAAGGTTTTAAAAACAAAAGAAAACGCAGTAAATGCAAGATAAAGGCTAAAAGTTTAAAACGCAGAAACTTAAAGGAAAGATAAATTGCATTGCATTAAAATAAAGGTGGTTCGACAAATCAGATTACATACATTATGTATAACTCTTTTCTCTCGCGGCGGTACTTCGAGTGTTGTAGAATTTCTATAAGTGATTTGCGACCCATTTTCCCTATGGAAAACTACTATTTATACATAGCAAAATAACTGGAAAAAGCCCAACTTCACGATCAACACTCCTTCCTTTTGAAAACCGCTTGTCTCCCACATTCCCATTGAGGAAACTGCTTCTCTTTGAATATCAAATTCTTCCCGCCTCAACAGTAACTACTTGGCTTGGACGAACTTGCAATCTTGTCTCGCGTCTTGTCAAACTCTTGGGCCTTTAGACACTTTAACGCTAAGTCCCATTCTCATCGAAATCCTCATGTTGAAGAGAAAGATTTCGATTCCTGCAAAGAAAAAAGTCAACAAATGTTGACCGTATTAAATGAACCTGTCGAAATTACACGCTAACACCTACACATATGAGTGACTATGAAATTCATTCTCTTCATCGTCTCTAAACAGTTCAACCAATGGTTTCTTATACTCCAAGCTACATTGAAGGAGTTTGAAAAGCCAGCAACACTAACTTTGAATCTGTTTCAAGCCAAATATTGTATCAATTCTTGTGATTAGCTATCTCAATAGCCAACATATCAACATTAATCTCTGCTAGAAAAGAAGAATTTGTATCTAGGTTCTGTGCAAAGCAATCCCATACAAAAACCAGAAGAGTTCCTCAAATTCCTCCACAAACATATTTTGAGGGGTTCTTCACAACCGCACCATCAATGTTCACCTTCAACCAGTTATAGATTGGAGGGTGTTAGACCAATTCTTTTTACACATGATTTTGGAGGATGAATGTTTATCTTCAAAGCTTCATAATCACAAACTATGTCATATTCACAGAATCACAGCAGCCGTCTTTAAGGGTTGTTTGTAATCTCACCCTAACAAATTAACAATGACGATGGCTCACTGCGTTTCAGTTTATAATTTATTTGGCTTGCCTACTACCCCTCTTACAATACTAATATTCTTAGAAATTTCATTTGTTTTCTTTTATCAAAGGAATTAACATTTACATTAGTATAAAAGTTTACAGGCTTAAATATTGCACTCGTCCCTGCAAATATGGCCTGCTTAAGTTTTGGTTCCTGTAAAAAAAAAAAATTGTTTTTGGTCCCTACAAAATTTTTTGTTTTTTAAAATAGTCCCTTCAGGGGCTATTTTCAGAAACAAATTTTTTTGCAGGGACCTGTTTAAAAAACAAAATATTTTGCTAGTACCAAAAACTATAAAAATAGGTCCAGTCATCATGTGCCACGTATGCAAATCATCACAAAAATGGGGTCAGGGACTATTTTAAAAAACAAAAAGTTTTGCAGGGACCAAAAACAATTTTTTTTTTACAGGGACCAAAACTTAAACGGGCCATATTTGCAGGGACGAGTGCAATATTTAATTTTTTATTGGTGATCACAGGCACTACTCTCCCCCCTCTCTCTCTCTATCTCTATCTCTCTCGCAATATGTGTGGAAGAAGATTGCTATGAAAAATGCATAGACTAGAATTATTTTTTTTTGTGCTTAAGGGTCCGTTTGGTTCGAGTGTTTTGGAGGGGAGGAGAGGGGAGGGAAGATTTTTAATTTGAAGTGTTTGGTTCAATTTGTAGAAGGGGAGGGGAGGGGAGGGGAGCAAATCTTTTTAAAATTTTATTGTATTGTCATAATTATCCTTAAATTAATTTCAAATCTCAATATTAACCTTGTAACAACTTTTATTATTATTAGATTATATTATTTTTGTGACAATCTTATTATTATTAGTTTATCTTATTCTTGTAACAATTTTTATTATTAATTTGTTATATTTTCCTTGTAACAACTTTTAATATTATATAATCTATCACTCTTATTTGTTACATGTACAAACCGCTCTTACTACTACTTTGTTGTTGTCAACGGCTGCTTGAGACCTCCTCCAAAGTGAATTGTGAGTAATTTCATCATCTCATTGTCTATATCGTGTTATTATTAATTACATCGTTATTGATTCGCTACTTTATTATCCTTGTTTTATCGTTATTGTTGTTGGAACTTAATTGTTTAAATTGTTGCTTTATCCTTACGGTGGCTTGTTTCATAGTGTGTTTTTTCTTATGGTATTGATCTATTTATTTGAGAGTATTGTTTTTCTTTCCCTTTTCAAATCGTTGAAGTTTTTTTTTTTTTTTTTTT
>Ga0228710_1006004_pt1 | contig 18636 bp, 17 predicted proteins | sample MedpolnodulmetaG_FD_177995 | JGI IMG/M metagenome (GOLD analysis project Ga0228710, IMG submission 177995) | Root nodule microbial communities from Medicago polymorpha collected in Santa Monica, California, United States - pink nodules | ecosystem: Host-associated > Plants > Roots > Nodule...
CCAAATTAAAATTATCCAAACACAAACCAAAACTAACCAAACTGAACCATGAGTGAAGTTGAGATACTGGAGATTTGGTGAGAGTGCTATTGTTGCTAGTGACAATTATGTCATCAACATACACTAGGATGTAAACCAGATCCGAATTTTGTGAATAAACAAAGAGGGATGGATCACACTTATTAGGGATGCATCCCATGGACTACTTGCTACTGACTTAAAACCTATGAGTCTGGTTTCACTTAAAAGATCATGCAATATATCGAAAAACGGGAGAGAAATCGATGTGTGGGCGGGATTTGAGGGAGAGAAGCTCGACTTGATACTATGAAACAATCGCGGAAAGAAGCGCTATCTATTCTCTGAAGTGCGAATCGCGTTTAGGGTTTTCAATCATCATGATTAGTTATATTAAAATGTGTGTAGTTTGTTAGTCTTAGATCAGTGATCTTTCAAGTTCTATGTTCAGCTGGTACAAAAGTATGTATTGATTAAATTAAAATAGGTGAGTATGATAAATGAATTAATGAGTTAGTAGAGAAAAATAAGGTATAATATACTTTACAAAATTTCTATAAACTTAAAGCTTGGTTAATAGGTCACACTTATCTACATAAACCATAACATTTTTTCATGATTGATTTTGTGGTTTTTCTCATGTTTGGTAAAGTTGTGTTGAAAGTTATAGATTTATGTAAAATAATGCAACTCGTATTTTGGACTCATTCTCTCGCTGCAATTTTGGATTTTTGTAAAATAATGCAACCCGTATTTTGGATTTAATCCCTAATAGTATTTTATTTATAACTTTTAATGTACACATCATTTTAAAGTCATTATGAGTTTGTTGAAAATAAGACTTAATTCCCTTCAATTTTTCACCAATTTTGTTGCAACTGACTGAATATTGGTAGTCTAAAATATGTTACAAAATAAGATAAAAGTTGTTGTCAAATTTTATACATTGATGTATAAATCTAATAAACTAAACCAATGGGATATCTATCTTACAAAATAAATATTATAGTAATAATCTAGAAATTCTATGTTTTCTAGAGAATTGTTGTTCACTCAAATAGTATATCATTTCATATTTTAATTAGGTATTTGAAAATGGTAGTTTGGCTGTTTAAAACTGTATTTTATTACAGTGTTAAGATAGTATTTTGCAACTACTAAACCAAAGGTTAATAAAACACTTATAAAATTTTCATATTAGGTTTACGAGGTCTATGATCTGACCCTTTTATCAGTTGGATAATTACTTTGTTTAGTATTTCATATTGTAGTTTATGAAAAACTATTTGTTTGAATAGTTTCAATACAAACTTTATTTTTGCTAGCATGTTTGGTTTGTATGTCGTTTCTTTAAACTATTATTTTTGTGCTTTTTAAAGGAATGTTAAGTTGTATTTTATTTAATTGTGTGTTAAAATTATATTTTAAATAATGATATTTTTTGAATTGGTTATGCTAACCGGTGTACTTAGGGCAGTGGGCACTAGTTAAGCAAACTAAAAATAGTAAGTTTGCATTGAATTTAACAATTTTTTAACTTTTAAAAAGTTAAATCTATCACTTTTCACCATTTTCCAATACAACATTTTTAAGTTTACCCTCTTAACCAATGCTCTAAGGACACTCTTTAACATTTACCCTTTTTAATTTATATCATATAAGGATTTGTTTATTATGTTTTTGTCGTTAACATTTCCCGTTATAAAATTAAGCTGTCTAAAGTATCAATTCTATGTGTTATTCACTTTTAAAGTATCAATTATATGTGTTATAGTATAATATGCCTTAAACTTATGATTATGCGGTAGTAATAAGATAAAATAGTAAGAAGAATGACATGTGTAACTAGTTATTTATGTTGAAATTACTGCAGTAGCCATATGTTGGAACTTGGAATTGGTTCAATAATAATTGATTGTAATTGAATATAGAAACTATATAATTGTAAATTTAGAGTTTGTCTCTTGAAAAGATGTTGATGATAATTGTTAGTATGATAATAATAATAATGATAATTATTGTTGTTGTGTATTTATATCATAGCAAAGTAAACAAATAAGAAAGTATTAGTGTTTGATTGATAAAGAGCTAACCATATACGAAACGTTATTAAGGTAAAAGCATTGCAGCAATCGTGCAATAGATTGTTAAACGTCCGATTTTAGAGGTTATATTCTTGTAATTTAATTTCCACATGTTTTGTAAACTCTAATAATTTTCTTCTCAATTATTTTGTAATTAAATGTTACTTTTATTTTCAATTCCATTATTCAAATTGGTTTTGATATTGTGTAAAATTATTTAATTAGAAAATCTTTGAATTAGGAACCCCAGTTTGTTACATTGTCTTGTCACGGCTCAATTTGCGTCGCATGCTAAGAGCCACAAGTCGCGTAATTCAGTTACCGAATCACTAAGTGTGGATATAAATAATTTCACTTATTTGGTTATTGGGCTTTATTAGCTGATCCAAATTAACATTATGTTGGTTAAAAATTAAGTCATAACATGCGTATAAACACAAGAATTCAGCTCAAGAGAGAATAGAAGAAACACAATGATAAGTTAGTGTTTTCATAAAATGAAAACTTAGTTTTTGGAGCTAATTATTAATGTTTGTATTTTTAATTTAATATTCAATTACATTCTCTTTTTTGAACTTTCTATTTAGAACTTATTAGATTCCAATACTTTTATAATTAAATTTAATTTATAAGGGTAAATGATTTTCGTTTACTCTAATCATATTCCCTTAAAAAAAACAACTCAACTGATGTTGATGTCAGGATACAATAAGATTGAGACTTAATTTATTATTTTTTACTAGTTCATCAAACACTTGATCAAAATAAGATATGATAGTGATATGAAGAACGACGTCCGATGAGCTTTAGTGTGATGTTGAAACAACAACAATATGAAGGAGAGGGGGGGGGGGGGGGGGGGGGGGGGGGGGGGTGTATCTGCAAAAGCCAATTCCACGCTTAAGGCAGTATAAGAGCTAGAATACGAGTTTTAGGTTACTTAAATTGTATCTTGGAGGATGTTGGCAACGGTTACAAACAACACAATCTTGTAACCGTTGACTTATGGCTGATTATGAGGGCAATGGGTGTTATGGATTCTAGGAACACATGTGTGTTATAGGCTTAAATTCTTTTGGTGGTGGCTGGAGTTTGAACCCCGAACCTTACATATATTATGCATTGTCCATACCAACTGAACTAAACTCACGACGACGTAGGCTTAAATTTAGTTCATGCCTATCATGGTGCAATGCTGTGTAGAACAAAGGTGTGAATAGCAATTGGGCCTTAGTTTTAGGCTCCCATTTGGTAGTTATGGAGAAAAATATTCTTCTTACTTCCAAAAGTTCTACAAAACGCCTTAAAACTACTCGTTTACTCAAAGCGGTAATTAATTGTTGTTCGGATTACTTTTTTAAATCAGTTAAACCAATTTAAAAGGTGATGAAACTGATCTTAAAAGTTCTGAACGACACTTAACTGTCAATAGAGAGATGAACAACAGTTAAATGCTGCTAGAAGTAGCATTTCCCAATATAAAATATAAGTCCACAATTACTTTTGGCTTCTATCAAAAAAGTTTCATTTGAGTTCTCTAATTAAAAAATATGTAAGTAGACAAATATAAATCATTATAAAATAAATATCAATTTGAAGAGTATAAAATTTTGTAGTCAGACGTTAGAGTAAAACTCTAAATATCTATCTGCAAGTCCTAGCTCAACTCGCAAAATGCCGAAATTGTTAGGCCGGAGTTCGAACCCCGGTACCTCCTCCATTTGTGTGTATGAGTTTATAATGACTTTATCATTTCATCTATCTACCAAAATAAATAAAAAACTCTAAATATCTAAAGGAATGTCTTGGTCTTAGACTCGAAGGTAATGCGTTCGAAATCTCTTAACATCCTTGGAAAAGATAAATATAAATTTGTTGCAACTCTTGAAGTTGACTTGGACCTGATTCTCTCACCCTAAATTTTTCTTATAAAAAAAAGGACATTAGAGTAAAATATTCATACTAATATTAGTTGAAAAATAATAATTCATTAAAGTACTTAATTCAGTTTTACATTGCAAATAGAAAATAAAATGAAAGTAGCAACAGTACTCATTTGACAATGATTTGAATAAATCTCATAAAATTCAGAATTAAGAGATAAATTTTTCAACCCATAAAACAAGAGTTCATCACATCCTAGGATACGATCTACGATTCATCGTATCCTAGGACGTGAACGGTCGTGATTCAATCCCCAACCGCGTATCCCAACAACCAACTCAGCTGAAGCAATCAAGAACTCAATAGCCTGCTGCGGCGATAGGAACTCCACCACACTGCGCAACGTTCTCAGCCGTAGATCATCAGCTTTCTTGATAATGCTTACCAGCCGTTCGATCTTGTCGTTGATATCAGCTTCTGAACCCATCATATCGCTTGCACTGTCCTGCCACTCTGATAGCTCCTCGGTTATTGCATTCTCTTCTTTCACCTTTCATTTTTCAATAAAAGAAATGAATGGATACAAAAGAAAATACAAACGAGTCACTCATGATTGTAAAACTAGTTTCCAATTGCTGAAAAATATTTACAGAACAATTCATCTAATGTTGTAAATGACCATTTTGGCTATTTTTTTTGGTTGAATAGCAAGCCAATTTATATCACTAGCTACATCAAATGAACACGTATTACATAAAATTTGTCTAGTTTATGTATTATGTCCATTCAAAATAAAGGAAACTACTTGTTCAAAAATAATAATAAAGGAAACTAAATTATCGGGGTCACTAGAAAAAACGTTGGGTTAACACAAACATGTTTTTTGTTGTTGTCAAGGTTAACACAAACATGTTAACTTAGTGTACTATCTTTGAGTTTGAAACGTGACTTAGGCAGAAATATGATGAGGCCCTGCGAAAGTTACACTATGTGACATAGTTTATTGATACAGTCAAAGTTGCACAATTAAAAATCGAGAGCAAAAGCAAATTGCTCTTTAGCAAAAATAGGGTACTCACTACATTTATTTTATTTTTTTGCTACACGTTCAAAATTGCACAATTAAAAATCGAGAGAAAAAGCAAAATTGCACTTTAGCAAAAATAGGGTACTCGCTCCACTTTTTAAAGTGTAGAGACGTGGAGAATCCGGTGTTCGAACCCCAACCCCTACAAATATTTTCTCTGGCTAACTAGCTATCAACTGAGCTACATTTATGAGACTGATACTCACCACATTTAAGACTAAACTAAATTAAACTATTAAAGTTTAGACAATAGTTAAAAAACTAGATAGAAACTCTAAAACGGTACTTTTCCCGAATTGTTGAATGCATGTTGGGATTCACAATAGATTTGGTAAATTTTGATAGATTTAACGAAATTTTGGTAGATTTTGATGGATTTAACAAAATCTAGGTGTTGAAGCACCAAATTGTTTTGCCAAAATCTCACCATGATTATCAAAATCCAATAAAAACATTCAATGAATGTTGTGGATTTAACATATTAGATTAATACTCGTGACACTGACTTTAGTATAATCACAATGCCACGAGTGATTTAGGCAATAATTAATCAATAGAGCTTTAACAAAATTACCATATCACAAATCACGATATTATCATATCAAATTCAGTATAAATCTAAACATGCCAATACTATTAGTACTAATAAATAGAAAGAAAACAAAAATTAACATAGGAAATTAAAGTTGCAAATGTGCAATAAGAAATTGAATTACTTACAGTATCACATTGCAAGTCACTAACACGACGAAACTGATTAGGAGAAAGATCACCAAGGTCACCAGTTCTAAACCCACGAAGAATATCAATAATATGAGACTCAAAAAGAAGAGAAGATTCAGTGTAGATGAGGTGAAAAGCTGTAGTGGGTCTCCAACCAGCAACCCAATGAAGAGAACGTTCAAGTGATGTAGCCCAAGGAGATGCTAAGACATGCAGTGGATCTTTTTCAGCAGCCATTGATTTTGCATTGTAGTAATCTTGATGGTGAGAGAGAACTTTTTGGATGAGTTCTTCTGAGTCGGTTTGGGTTGAGGTTGATAGTTTGAGTTGGTGGATTAGGTTGTTGAATTGAGTGTGCCATGATTCGTAGAATTGAGCAAAGTTTGATGTTGTCATTGTTGTTTGGGGTTTGAGTGAGTTTGAGGAATGGTTTTGTGTTCAAACGGTGCAAAGTGATTTAGTGGGGTACAGAAGGAGAGAGGTTTTGGGGTGATGACACGTTGACATCTTACGTGTAATGCTCAGCTTGAGAGTTGAGACATGAGAGGTGTATCCTAGTCTAACACAAAATGATATCTTTCTCTAAGAAAAAACTAAATGATATTTGTATAATCATTTTATGATAATTTTTTTTGTACTTATATTATTTTTTTACTTTATTTTTTGTAAGGTAATAGTTTGATTAAGAATATATATCTCATTCAATTATTCGATGTATCATGGTTTAAAAAAAAATTCAATTATCTTATTTTTATATTTATTTGTTTTAAAACAATTTTTTTTAAAAGAAATACATTTTATGTACAATTACGCTATTGAACTACTTCCTCGGTCCCAAATTATTGAAAAAATGTATGAGTGAGACTGTGAGGGCTCCTTCAATTTTTTCTACAAATGAATCACCGACTCTATGCCTATTATGCTTTGTTCTTATTTTTTTTTATGGTTTACTAATTTCATTGTTTCAATGGATATAGATTTTTTGTCATAAATCTAACTAGGATTAGAAACACTATATTCTTACATGATTTTTTATTGTGCGGTGTGATTTGTACATGTGAAATATTGTTTGGTAAAGTAGTTGCTACAAAATTACATGGATTAGGGATGGATTAGGGATATGAAGGGTGAATATCAAGCTTGAATTTGCAAGACTATATAGACTGTCACACTTTTTTTTTTGGTTTTATAGATGTGGGGTTTCCAAAGTATGAAATAAAAGTAAAGTGTTTTGATAATTGCTTATATGGTTAATTCATTTTGTGTATGTTCTTTTTCCAGTTTACCGGCAACAAAGCTTTTTTGGTATAGACGAATGCCTCTTTGTGATGTTCTTCCATGACTCCACCAAAAATAGTTCATCATCTTCTCAATCGAATCAACCAGAGTAGTAGGTAAAAGAAAGATGCTCACGACGTAAGACAGAATAGCCTGCAAGATAAATTTTATCATAACTTCACGCCCTGCTTTAGGGAGACATTTACCACTCTATGAATTAATTTTGTAAACGCGGTCTTTAATATAAGCGAAAGTTGCATTCCGATCCCTACCTATCATTGATGGGAGGCCTAAATATTTACCTGTGCCAAATACTACCTGAACACCAAGAATATCAGCAATTGTTTGCTTGAGAGGATCTGGAACATTACGACTATAGTAAATCTCTGATTTAGGTAAACTGATAGCCTGACCAGACGCTGTTTCAGAGAGAGAAAGAATGTTCTTCATAACATTTACCCCACCTACATCAGCTTTAAAAAACAGAAAACAATCGTCAGCAAATAAAAGATGAGAAACCGGGGCGCCTTTCGGCAAATTTTTGTACCGTAAGAACTCCTCGCGTCTCAGCATCTCTGATCATCGAAGATAAGCCTTCAGCACAAATAATGAACAAATACGGGGAAAGAGGGTCCCCTTGACGGAGATCACGCCCCAGAATAATGGGGCCAACCTGTTCACCGTTAACAAGCACAAAGTAATCGACGGACTCAACACACATACTCATCCAGTGAATCCACTGACTATGAAAACCCATTTTAACCAAAACAGCACGCAGATAATCTCAATCCATACGATCATAAGCTTTACTAATGTCTAGTTTCAAAGCAACATACCTGTCCTCACCGTGTGACTTGGTCTTCATAAAATGTAAAACCTCAATTGCTACCATTGCATTATCCAAGATGGACCGACCCGGAACAAAAGCAAATTGGTTGTCAGAAATACACTTGGGCAGGACATCCTTCAATCTGTTTGCCAACACCTTAGATATAATTTTGTACAACACGTTACATAAGGCAATAGGACGCCAATCTTTCATACTAACCTGCGAAGAACCTTTCAGAATAAGAGCAATATTTGTAATATCCAAATCAGGTGGAAAGTGACCCGTATCTAACCAAGTACAACATTCTTTAAATATATCATCACTACATAATTTCCAGAAATGTTGATAGAAACCCGGACTGTACCCATCCAGGCCAGAACATTTGTCTGGTTGCATCACAAACAAAAGCTGTACGAAACTCGGCCTTAGTAAATGGGGTCGTGAGCTTGTCATTATCAAGGGCCGATATGGATGGTTTAATGACATTAATAACAGAAGAAAAATCACCACCTTGCTTTTGAAAAATATTCGTGAAATAGTGTCTCGCTACTTCACATAGACCTTGCTCATTTGTAACTTTATTCCCTGTATCATCATCAACAGAAAGAATTCGGTTTACCTTCTTACGAGCCGTAGCCTAAGCGTGAAAGAATTTTGTGTTTCTGTACCCATCCGCCAATAAGCATCATCTTGACATAATAAGCGCTGCATTCAATTCCTGAACTCAAACATTCGAACTTGGTCCACACCTGAAGACACCAGCTGTGTGTTATGTAGTTGTCTGCGACAATCTTCAATTTCGATTTTTACTTGGCGACAATGAGTTTTCCGCCAAATAGACATGTCTTCTGCGCACTCAGACAACTTCAGAACAAGAGTGTGCGAAGAGTACACCTGCCAAGAGTTAGTAACAAGGTCCTTAAACCCCGGTTCCAGATGCCACACATTTTCGTAATGAAAATTGCGCTTATGATATTGAGGCCGAGGTGTAGGAGAGCACTTTAATAATATAGGATAATGATCAGAAGCAGGTGCGACAAAAGTTTCAATAGTAGCATTTGGAAATAAATTAAACCAAAAATTATTTGCAAGAGCGCGATCTAACCTTTCCTTCACCGCTCACGGCGTACCAAGACTCTTAAACCAAGTGAAGGGATAACCTTCTATCGGGACATCTGACAAACCCGAATCAATAACTGCTTGACGAAACCCATTGATGAGCCACTGTGGTCTAGGGTTGCGCCCCCTCTTCTCACTAGCATCAAGAATATCGTTGAAGTCGTCAAAAATGCACCAAGGACCTGTAAATTGATTAGAGAGTTGACGGAGAAAATTCCAAGCGGCACTTCTACGACCTCCATTAGGATAGCCATAATAGCCGGTCATTCTCCAATTACCATGAACAGAATCCACAATCTCAACAGTAATATGATTATTAGAAAAATCAATAAGTTGGCAGTTTAAAGAATTGCGCCAAAATAAAGCTAGACCCCCGCCTCTACCGGTGCGGTCTATAGGGAGACAAGAATTGTAACCAAGCAAAAAACGAAGTTCTTCAATTTTATTACGGTGAGCAAGAGTCTCACTTAGGAATAAAAGATCCGGATCGAAATGCCGGACTAGGTACTTAAGATCGGGAATTGTACTCGGGCTACCTATACCCCGACAATTCCACGCCACTAGACTCATTTACCTAGGCAGGCCTGATCATCAGGACCTGCCATTACATCTTTTTCAACAAACAGTGGATTAGAAATTACATTCATGTCAACATCTCCCCCCCATGACTAACATTTTATCCTATTACAAAAGTTCCCTCACCCCAATCAGTAGTAAATGATGTAGTTTCACCATTTTGAAGGGCCAACATCCTCTTTCTCTTTAGTTCTGAACCAGTAGCATCTTGGGACTCCTCAGAGTTAGCATTTGGAAACGGACCAGCAGGTAAACCGAGCACCGAAGGACGACCCGTAATTAAATTAGAAGCCGAGGTACCTGTAGAGGAAGAAGGTAAAAATTGCAACTGACAAGTGAAATTAGCACCATCACCATGTTTCGCTTTGGCAATGTTTTGAGCAACAAGAATATCATTTTTGAGAGCAGAAATTTGGTTGTCAACAGCAAGCATACAGTCATTGAAAGTCACAGCATTGGCAGAGCCACTTGTATTTGAGTTTCGGCCAGCAGAAGGCACAACAGCAGGGACATTTTGGCGCAGCACAGCAGATGGTATTGGGTCATGCAGCCACTTGTTGTTAGCATCAGAACCAATACGGGTAGCAGTAGGTTTTAAGTCGGGCCCCCGATTACCTACACCATCGTCGGATTCCAACTCGAACAAGTCCGGGCATACTTTGCCTGTGTGTCCAAGCAAACCGCACCTGTAACAAAAAACTCCAAGTTTCTCATATTTGAATTTAACAGTAACATAAGCACCATTACTGACACAGACTTTCCATTCTTTTTTTAATGGAGCAGTGACATTGATACATACTTTCAACCGCATATAGGTACTGTGAATTGTGTTACGGACATCATAGGTTTTGAGATCACCTAAATAGCTACCTATACCCTGACCAACATTTGGTTGAATATAGCAAAGGGGAGACCGTGAACCTGGACCCAGATGTCGAATGGTTCAGGTCAACAGAGATAGGGACAACACCAGGTTGGATACGATCCATGACGATATGAAAATTATCATACAACCATGGACCGTCATCAAGAATGCTGGCAGCATCCATTTTGTGATGGAACTGAAATAGAAAGCGATCACCATCAGTTTTGACGATCGAAACACGCTTATCTGGCTTCCAAGCACGAGCCATACGCTCGCTGAAATAGGCAGCCTGAATCTCACGGTCATCTAGGACATGACCAATCAAACACTGATCAAGGATGGTGGATGTTTCAGATTCGGTGGCTAGGTTTAGGGTTAAACCTTCTTCAGCAAGGGTAAGACCAGCGATATTGAGGTGTGAAGGGTCCATGGAAACGGTTGGAAACAGGGAGGAAAACGACAGGAAAACAGGAGGAAGCACGAGGAAAGAAGGTCAAAAACTCTCAGACTATGGATTTGCGGCTAGGGTTATTTGTTTTCGAAAGCATGAAGCAGACTACTGTTGACATCGGTATATAAAGTAAGGACGGAAGCATCTAGATCATGGATCAGATGAGAATCAACTGCTCACAAAGAGGATCCGGCCCAGAATGCAGCAACAACCCAAGAGAGGGTGGCGGCTAGAGACTCTAGTCAAGAGAAACCCTAGGAGCGAAAAAAGTGCTCAGATATTCATATCGATTCATTTGCACTTATTTATGAATTTCTATAATGTATGTTTCAACAAATAAGAAAGTATTGTTTTTAAGGAACAATAAAGAAAGTACTAATTTCCTTTAAATCGTTAACCGTATAATTATATTTTGTACCGTGCATTTCCTTTTGTTTTGAAGGGATCAGATCATTGCATCTTCTAAATTGTTGTTTTTTTTAAGGGTATTTTAAGCTTTTGTTATTGTTCATATTAAGTTTATCTAGATGCAGGATGTAGTTTATAAATCCTCTTACTTTTTGTGTTATTTTTTATGTTCATAGTATGCTGTCAAAATCTTATTTTAAATTTAACACAATTTTAAATATAGAAACCACAGAGAAGGATATAAAACAAAAAGTATTTTATTTTAAATTTTACTTTAAAAACGATTTTCCCTGCGAGGTGCACGGGTATACACACTAGTTATAGATGCAGTCGCCATAAACTGAGCCAATACCATAGATATACTTGCAAAACTAACAGAAAAATCAAATGGTCACAAGTTTCCTCCAGATGAAGTCTTACCTGATCACAAGAATTTGGACACGGGTACATACACAAAAATACATTTCAATTAGTTATTTTAAAAATAAGTACTATTTAATTACATCCTTTTTCTATCTCTCCCTTTTTTATTACATAAACAACAAATTACCAAAGATTGATCCAAGCGGTAAGAAATTTGTGCTTCTTATAAGTATTTGGTTAAGGGATCAATTCCTAACTCCCGCGTATAAAAAAATTCGATTAAAAGAGAAGAATCCATCTTTGTATTCCTCACAGGTTCCTTGACGGAGATCATTCACAAACAGTGGAAATTTTGTATCAATATCACTGTAAAAAAAACATAACAAATTGATACCATCGTTGGTCCACGACTCTTGAATGAGGTTTTCATTAGTTGGCATACGTTTATGAACATAATAAAAATCATCCTTCAGAGATAAACATGGTTGATGAAAGTGTCCTTCAAAAAAAAAATGGTTGATGAAAGTGATAAAAATCGTTTGACTTAATGAGTCCTTAGAAAAACGAGGGTAACATGATAAAAAGAAATCCTTAAGAGATAGATAAGACTCCATAATTTACATTATTTATTCCACACCGAGATAAATAATTTAGAAAAAATATTCCATTTTGCACAAATAGTCTACTAAATGATTAATTTATAGTAGTATATGTACATATACGTTTTTCTTTGAAATATAATAATACTCCAAATTTATTTGTCTATCATTTGAAGACTTAGACTAATAAAAAATCCATTGATTGATGATATAATTTGATAATATATAATACTTCTTCTCAACCATGGTCCTGGTCACGAGTAATTTTTTTTTTTGTGAGACTAGAACGTGTCAAAAGTGTTCCGTGAACATAACTCAATTGATAGAAACATCGTATTATATATAAAGATCGGAGTTTGAATCTTGGATTCTCCACTTATTCACCTTAACGGATGAATTTCTAGCCTTGTCAAATATTGTAGAGTGCTACCAACACTCTCTTTTCAACATTATCTCCAACACTCGCTTTCTTATTAACTTAAATCATGGTGGGTCTCACACTTTGGAGATGAGTTCCACTTAATGTGAATAAGTGAAAGGGAGGATGTCCAACGACTGGATCAATTGCTTAATTGACTTAAAGGTGAAAGGGAGGATGTCGAAACAGCTCGACCAAGAGCTTTTTAAAAAAATATAATTATAGAATTACAGACCCATATCTACAAATAGGATATCCGTGAGAGACTTTCTTTTACTAAAAAGAATGAATGCATTGATTGCGTTTCGAGTGAGATGTCCAAGAGAAAAGGAATGAGGTTTTGAAGCGACGAGAACAAAAAATCGTGAATGAAAGAGCGTGACAAGTAATAAATACTCCATAAAAACATTGACTAATTCTCTATCCTAAAAGAGAAATATGTGAAACAATAGCAATTGTCAACAAAATTAATTCAACAACCAACTTTCTTAATTTACATGTTTTTCTCGAAACTGTCATATGTATAATGACGGAGATAGTATAAACAAGCTTTATTTGCAAATACATTTGAGGTGCTAATTAAGGGATAAGGGCTAAACATTATAATAATCTCATGGCACTAGATTTAAATCCTCTTAAAAATGTTTTTTTTTTCTTTCTGACTCTTAAGAATGGTTGTAAAATGACTATTAATCACTTAAATTAATAAAAAAGCTATGATTTACGTGGATGGAATTAATATAAAGAAAACCCAAAATAAAAATAAAAATAACCTTGGTCTAAGAAATACCAAGATGTAGAATGACAGATATAATAGATGCCAATCTTTCATGACAAAAGCATAGTTGAAGAAAGTGGTATTTTTCATACTAATTAATAGGTTATTATGCAGTTGCTTTTGCAATACGATAGTTGTTTTTCTAATAATAATTTAATTAATATGGAGGGCAGAAATTTTGCTTGACAAAAGCATGCATACATCCCTAAAAAAAAAATACATACACACATATAAAAAGATCAATTAAAAAAATATTTTTTTTATATAGCACGGAAAGTTATAACCACTAAATGATCGACACGGATTTACAATATGACATTTTTTTATCAATTATTTAGATGCTTTATGTGTTGAGAAACATATTATTTTCTATTCTTCTCAACACTAACATCTGAATAATTGATAAAAAAATGTCCTATTGTAAATCTGTGTCGATCATTTGGTGGTTATAATTTTCCTTACTATATAAAAAGAAAGAATTCGGTGATTATTTAAATATATTAAAACAATATTCTTCAGCTGAACCAATTTACATTACAAATTACAAATTAAACACGATGCATGAGGCATGAGGGAAACATATCACATGACACCATGTTTAGAAAGTTCAATCACAAAACAGAACTAGTTTTTTATTTTTATTTTAAATGTATCTCACTCCAACCCCATAGATTGAGTCTAGAAATACAGCTAGACCAAAGGTTACTATATTCACATGTAGTAACTTAATTATTGTAAATAACTTATGATTAATTGGAGAATGGACATGCAGAAGTTTTGGTGCAATCTCCGCTTGATATAAGGCCACCAAACAATTCTCCAGGGTCATAGTAAATCTCCACTTCTTCAACCTTCAAAGTGTCATCCACCTAGGTTAAAAAATTATTGTTCATTAGTGATGTATAAAATATTGAGGGTGATAAAAAGTTGTTCTCATAAGGTGGAGTAAGAGAATAAAAACTGGTGGAGTAAAATAGATGATAATCTGATGGAAATGGTTTCTTAGACACTTCAAGCTTCCAAGGGTGTATACGCATGGAGGTATATAGAGATAAAAGAGTAATATAATAGATGTGATAAATGACGATGTGATATGAAGAGAGATATAAGAAAAAATTAAGTATTTAATAAATGTAGGAAAATTGGGATATTTAAATATCATTGTTATAATCTAATAGTTAAAAGTTGGGAAAATTGGAAAAGGTTTCTCAACTCTTAAACAACTTTTCTCATATATTTTTTTCCTTTCAAATCTCAATGCTTTGTCGGTCAAGCTTTCAAATTTCAATGTTATCATCTCTATATTTCAATATTATCCTTACTTTATATTTCTAATTTAATGTTATCCCTTTGTATCTCCCTTTCTATTTGATTACAACCTCGTACAAAGTCAACCTACACACGCAATACAAATTAATAGGAAAATGCCCATGGGGCCATGACCTTTGCTTGCACTAAAAACAAAATACTAATTTTCAATTCATGGTACAAATTAACATTTGTTCCACTCAAAAATTTAAAATGATCAAGGATTGTTAAGCTTTTGATCCATGTCAAACATTTAAATTCAGATCATAAAATAAATACAATTAGAAAAACATACCTTAAGAGTTCCCAAGCCAGAGAATTGGACCATCTTCCCAGTAGGGGCATGCCCCTTAAATGGACCTTCAAAGAATCCCCAATGCCTAAATTTGAAAGCAATTTCAGGTGGTCCTGTATAAACTTTAATGATTTCCCATGCAAATCCTCTTGGAAAAGCTGATTTGAAGGCTTCATGAGATGAATCAAAAGTCTCTTCATTTGACTTGTATGGCTTGAAATCTTCAGGCAGAGAGCTTTTCAACAATGCATTATAACTTCCTATGCTTAGAGTTTCCTCTGCAGTTAATCCCTCCCTGCCTGCAATTAGAAATATTGAGAATTTTAATTATATTCACTACTAGAACAAATTGAATTAACTATAGAAATTAGATACAGGAAATACAATTGATCTCAAATTTTGATATTTTGTGTTAAACTCCGATTCTAAGGGGAATAGGTTATGGTAATTCGGAATTCGGCCGTTTGGTAAGTATAATCTGATTAAAGATTGTTCACCTAGAAATCAAACTCGTTCAGGAGATCACCTAGAAATCAAACTCATCCTCCTGAACGATGTGTCTTTGATGGAGTGCTAATGTTTCATGTTTTCTTAGTCTAACTTTTAATCGCTAATCCCCTAAAAAAAATCATAGCTAATTTTACAATCTTTTCTTTGTTTATAATCTATATTTGCATTGTTTTTCGCTCCTTTGTTTATAATCAGAATTATTTCAACTTTTTTCTACGTATTGTATTAATTTGAATGAAATGAATATATGTTTATTAAAAAAGTTAATGAATATACCAATAGGATCGATGATGTAACCATGCAACAATTATTCATTACCTTTTTTCCGGAATCAACGGTTGGAAAACATGTATTCTAAACTGATTAATAAGAGAAATAAAAATATGATAAAAACATGTATCCCACCAAAATTGAAATAATTTTTATCCAAGGTGGATAGGAGTCAATTATAATATATGAAACACTTATACGGATACAGACATCAGACACGACATGGATATTGATACGCCGACACCGCTAATAATTTATTATAATTCAATGTAATTATATGTGTCAGTGTCATGTCGGTGTCGAACACGACACATGTCCGATACCAAGACATACCTAATCCGAAGAGTGACCGTACTTCATGAAAGCAAAGTAGCTATCAAATCTCTCATTGAAAAAGATGCATACCAAACAATATTTGATTCATTCACTGCTTACCATTAACAAAGAACTTGAATTTTTCAGGGACAATGGTCTTGAAGTCCTGCAAGCGGATCTTGTGTGTCAGCTCCATCTCCCATGACTTAATTGCATTTTGCACTGTTTCCTCCAATGATCCTTCTGGCCATTCCTACAAAAATTTGTTAAAAAAATTGAGAAAGAATTACATGGTATAATCTAGAGAGGATGAGAAGGAATAAGATTAAGAGGGTGTGGTGATTTCACTTTGGTTCTTCCTTCTTCAAAGAGCTGGTTGACAAGGCCATAGGTGGGAGGGCCACCATGTCTCCACTGGATATTCTCAGCTTCATCATGCAAAATTGATCTGTACTTGTCTTTTGCAACCATGTTAGCCATGTCAAATTACTAAAGAGCTTATGCACAAACTTAGGCAAACTATCATGTATTTATAAGTGTACAGGTCTATAGGAAGATGCCCATCACATGTGCTGTGTATTCAAGAAATTTATTAATTAATGAATTTTTTTTTTGGAATTATTAATTAATGATTGAAATATAGATAAATTAAACAAAATAGTACATATGATATTAAATAGAAAATTATTAATCAAACGACGGTTGGATCTAGCATAAGAGACTAAACTCATACAATACGACGAATCAATGTTTGAAGGTTGACACATTTAATGTTTAAGTACAGAACTTATATTAATTTAGGTTTAGATGCTTTAGTTGCAGTAAAAGCTCTTTACACCTCTCTAAGAATAAGTTCGGCAAAGATCAAACTATTTCGCCATAGCCTTTGCTTGGTAAAAGAATAGCGGATAACTTTGATAACAAATAAACTTATATTAGATAATTGATAAACTACATGGTAGTTTATCGTGGATAAGTTAACTGATTGAATGTGTAGTCTTTGGTTAAATTAGTTGTTGAACTACTTTGTAAATATGAAATGACATGAAAAAGACTTGTCTAAATAATATTTATATATTTATTTTTAATTAATATAACAAGCGTAAAATTGAGAGGAAAACGATGAAGTATTTGTTAACAATATAAAGTTTCAAATTTCAATAGAGAAAAAAAAGAGACGGCTAGGGTTTCCAATAATATTATGATAGCTTAACATTACAAAAGATTATAAGAGAATATATAATAAACCTAATGGACTCTAACTTACTAATATAAAAGCTCAATAACTTAAACCCAATACTTTATTATCTAACATCTACCCTCAAACTCACAATGAGTCAATAAGAAGCATTGTGAGTTTGTCAAACAAAATACGAAAAACATACTAAATAATATAAAGTTCTAACACTATCCTTCAAGCTGAAGCTTACTAAGCTTTAAACTTGTTACAAATTAACCCAGAAAAATAAACCAAATCAGTTGTTAGCAAAACCAATGAAGAACAGCAACCAAAGTGAGTTATCTTCATAGAGAGAGCAGCAAGAACCATCACCATCAACCAATCAAAGAGAGCACCATCCATACATAAGAACCATCAGAGAGAAGCAGTCATACATAAGAACCAGAACCAATAGAGTAGTAACCAAAGAATCATCAAAAGTGGGAGAAGTGCAATCAGAAGAATCAAAAGGGGGAGAAATGCAATCAATCGGAAGAATCAAAAGGGGGAGAAGTGCAATCAATCAAAAGAATCAAAAGGGGGAGAAGTGCAATGCAATCAGAAGAATGAAGAATCAAACGGGGGAGAAGAAACCAAATTGTGACCACGCGACTCACCAAACAACCAAAATGCAATCAATCGGAAGAACCAAAAGGGGGAGAAGTGCAATGCAATCAGAAGAATCAAAAGGGGGAGAAGTGCAATGCAGTGCAATTAGAAGAATCAAAAGAGGGAGAAGAAACCAAATTGTGAGCATGTGACTCACCAAACAACCAAATGTGAGTGCTTGACCCACCAAACAAACAAACGAACAAACCAATTGTGAGCACTATTTTGACTCACCCAACAACCAAACAAATTGAATCAAACTAAATCGAACAAAACTAAATCAAGACAACTTGAAGAACCAAAACGAACAAAACCAAACGAACCAAGACAAGTTGAACCAAAATAACCAAGACAAACATAGACGAACAACCAATTAACCAAATACAAACAAAATGAAACACACGAAGACTCGAAAAACCTACAAATAGAGAACACAAATAGAGAATTACATACCCAAAAGAGAATTACTTTCTCTTTATTTTGCTTGCTACCATTAGGAATTATATGCCAAACAAAACATTAACGCACGAACAATTTGTTTAGTACTCCTTGGAATTGTCGTAACTTTAATTGTTATAATTCCTAAATGCAACAAGATTCAAACAATGGAACTAATTAAAATACCTAATG
>Ga0228710_1006005_pt1 | contig 18635 bp, 12 predicted proteins | sample MedpolnodulmetaG_FD_177995 | JGI IMG/M metagenome (GOLD analysis project Ga0228710, IMG submission 177995) | Root nodule microbial communities from Medicago polymorpha collected in Santa Monica, California, United States - pink nodules | ecosystem: Host-associated > Plants > Roots > Nodule...
ATGATAACAAGGTATTAAAAATTGTCAATTGGATATGCTAATATTTGTTCAAGTGTACAGGACCATAGACAAAGTTTTATATCTTTAAAGGGTTCTAAAAGAACAAAAGAGAGCAAAAGAATCAACAGAAAGGAAGCTTGAAGCGTCTGAAGTAAAGTTCTCCTGAAGTTCAAAAGCGCTCCTGAAGTGATGACGTCATCAGAAGCAACCTCACCAGAAGCTGAAGTTCATCAGGAGCTGAAGAACTTAAAGCTTCAAAAGTTGGAATCTCATTTAATCTTGCCTAAGAGTTGCTAAAGATGTAAAGAAGTGCAACAACGGTCTTAAGATGAAATTTGAAAGCTCAGAATGCTTATTCTCTCAAGAGCGTTGAAAAAGGACAATTGTACGAACTGTACAACCACCTTCTCCACTACTTTGGTCGTGCTTTGCAACAAGACAAGGATAACAGCTCTGCCTGCAGAAATGTTCCTCCATACAAGGAATGGATTTGAAATTCACCCTTCATAGGACAATAACCATATCAGCAAAAGATCATTGGTGATCAACAAGCTTCAAACGACTCTTTGTGTATGTGTACTGGCAATTCTCCAACGTCTCTTTCACACCTCTATATAAAGGAGTGAAGACCTCCTAGTTGGAGAGTAGACAATCAAGCAATACACACACATACAAACGCTAGACTCTAAACATTTCACTGTTCATACTCTGTTTTGTTTGCATTTCAAAGTTACTTAGAATTTCTTAGCAAAGTCCATATTTTTGAAATTCTATAGTCTAAAGAGTCTGTAGTTGATTTGTATTGAGAACACCACTGATTGTATATCAAGTGTTCAAACTCAAACAATTTTCTGTGTAAATCTGTTTGTTTGTAAGTCTCTTGCTTGTGTGCTTGAGCATTAGGAAGTCTCTTGCTCGTGTGCTTGAACATTGGATTTCTCTTGCTTGTGTGCTTGAGTAATTTGAAGTCTCATACTAGTTGTAGTATTGAGCATTTCTAATTTGAGATTACATTTTTAGTGAACTCTCCTTGGAAGTGCAAGGGGGACGGGACTACTTCCGGTTTGTGGAAGGAACCTGTATAATTGCTTTGTGTCTTTCTTCCTTCTCTCTGTTTTTATCCGCTGCATTTAGATTCTGATTATCACTTCAGAAGCTGAACTCTATCTACTTCTGAACAGTGACTTTAGTAGGAGTAAGAAAAGAAAATGCAAACACAATTCAACCCCCCTTCTTGTGTTTTTCTCACCTTCAATTGGTATCTAGAGCCTGGTTTGTTGTCTTAACACTTAACAGTGTAACAGAGAAAGATCTGAGAAAAACATGTCTGGTGAAGAATCCACTTCTTGTTCTGGTACTTCTAATTCAGGTGCAGCTATACCATATGATTATGGTTATGGTGACAAGAAATCTAAGTCTGGAAAAGTGCCAAGATTTAATGGAGATCGTGAAGAATTCTCTTGGTGGAAAACCAACTTCTACAGCTATGTCATGGGTTTAGATGAAGAACTATGGGACATTCTGGAAGATGGAGTTGGTGTCTTGGTCCTTGATGAAGAAGGAGCTTCTATTGATACAAAGGAACACAACCCTGAACAGAAGAAACTCTACAAGAAGCATCACAAGATCAGAGGATCACTTGTCACTGCTATACCTAAAGCAGAGTACATGAAGATGAGTGACAAGTTCACTGCAAAAGCAATGTTTGCTTCTCTTTGTGCAAACTATGAAGGTAGCAAGAAAGTCAGAGATGCAAAAGCTCTTATGCTTGTTCATCAGTATTAGTTGTTCAAGATGAAAGAGGATGAAAGTATTGAGCAGATGTACTCAAGATTTCAGACTCTGGTTTCTGGACTTCAAATACTGATGAAAAGCTATGTAGCTTTTGATCATGTGAGCAAGATACTAAGAAGCTTACCTGCAAGATGGAGGCCTAAGGTGACTTCTATTGAGGAAGCTAAGGATCTAAATACTTTAAGTGTTGAAGATCTTGTCAGTTCTCTCAAAGTTCATGAGATAGGTCTGAATGAGTATGAACCTACTAAGAAGGTCAAATCTATTGCTCTGCCATCTAGAGGGAAGTCATCAAAGGCTTTGAAGGTTATTGAATCTGAAGATGAGTCACCTGATGGAGACTCTGATGAAGATCCTACTGAAAAGATGGTTATGCTCTCCAATAAGCTTGAGTATCTAGCAAGAAAGAACATGAAATTTCTGAGTAAGAAGGGTGGTTACAAAAGCTCAAAGAAGGAAGATCAGAAGGGATGCTTCAACTGCAAGAAGACTGGACACTTCATTGCTGAATGCCCTGATCTTCATAAGGAGAAATCAAAGGACAAGTCCAAGAAAGCAAGCTTCAATACAAGGCAATTCAGGAAGCAGATCAAGAAAAGCTTGATGGCAACTTGGGAAGACTTAGACAGTGAATCTGGATCTGAAAAGGAAGATGTTGAAGAAGAAGCAAACGTAGCTGTGGGGTTAGTGGCTACAGTGACTTCAGAAGCAGAACCTGACTCAGATTCTGAAGATGAAAATGAGGTATATGCTAAAATTCCCAAAGAAGAGCTTGTTGAGTCTCTTAAAGAACTTCTTACACACTTCGAAATCAGAACCAATGAGTTGATTGATTTAAAAGAAAAATATATTGTTTTGATAAAACAACAAGAATCAACTCTATTGGATCTGAAAGCTTCTGAAGAAGGACTTAGAGGGTTTGACTGCATCTGTAGAACTTATGAAGAAAAACTCAAGTATCTAGTTCAGAAGCTCCAAGAGAAATGTAATGGAAAGAGTTTAAGTGAACATGAAATTGCTCTTGAAGATTTCATTATTTCTGGTATTGACAGAAGCAGTCTAAAACCGTTGTTCAATCAGAACCAGAAGCTTCCAGCTCTAAGGCTAAGATCACTTCAAAGACAAAGAACTCTAAGTCTAAGGCAATGATAAAACTCTGAACCTAGAACTTCAAAGATCAAGATTCTGAAGAAAGCAGAATCTGTTCCTTAGAGTCTGCTGAAAACAGAGTCTAGTATCTTGAAGTCAAAGGCTCAGAAGAACAAAACAATTGTTGCTTCTTGGAAACCAAAACCAAATGGTGTTAAACATGAGGTATCAGTTAACCAAAAGCACTCAAACTTAAAGCACAAGGTACAAGAAGTGAAGAGTAAATCTTCCAGTACTAACCCCAAAGGACCCACAAAGCAATGGGTACCTAAATCTAAAATTGTCAATGCTGTAGATATGCCTAAGGGCAAAAGAAAAGCACAAGTCATGGTACCTTTTGAGTATCAGTCAGTTTTGTGACAATGGTTATGATGTGTTGTTTAATAAGACCAGCTGCACAGTAGTCAACAATGATGATAACTCCATCATTTTTAAAGGAAAGAGGATGGACAATGTCTATAAAATTAACTTCTCTGAACTGGTTGATTAGAAGGTAGTTTGCCTTCTATCAGTAAATGATAAGAAATGGGTATGGCACAGAAGATTGGGACATGCTAACTGGAGGTTAATCTCTAAGCTTAGTAAGTCACAACTTGTTAAGGGCCTACCTGATATTGATTATCATTTAGATGCACTCTGTGGTGCATGCCAATAAGGGAAGATTGTTAAAACATCTTTTAAAGAAAAATACATTGTTTCCACCTCCAGACCTTTAGAATTACTCCATATTGATTTATTTGGACCAGTTACTACTGAATCTTTATATGGAAGTAAATATGGACTAGTCGTTGTTGATGACTATAGCAGGTGGACTTGGGTTAGATTCCTGAGAAGTAAGGATTGTGCATATGATGTATTCAGTAGCTTCTGCACTCAAATCCAATCTCAAAAAGAAATGAAAATTTTAAAAGTTAGAAGTGATCATGGTGGAGAATTTGAAAATGAGCCATTTGAATCTTTTTGTGAAAAACATGGAATCATCCATGAATTCTCTTCTCCTAGAACTCCACAACAAAATGGGGTTGTAGAGAGAAAGAATAGAACTTTACAAGAAATGGCAAGAACCATGATTCACGAAAACAATTTAGCTAAACATTTTTGGGCAGAGGCAGTGAATACAGCATGTTATATCCAAAATAGAATCTATATAAGACCTATCTTGGAGAAAACAACATATGAACTCTTCAAAGGAAGAAGACCCAATATCTCTTACTTTCATCAATTTGGATGTACTTGTTACATACTAAATACCAAGCTCTACCTAAAGAAATTTGATGCCAAGGCCCAAAGAGGAATGTTCTTAGGTTACTCTGAAAGGTTCTTAGGTTACTCTGAAAGGTTAAAGGCTTGCAGAGTGTATAATTCAGAGACACTCTGTGTTGAAGAATCAATGCACGTTAAATTTGATGATAAAGAGCCTGGAAATGAAACTCCAGAGCAAGATGAATGTTTTGCAGATACACAGGATTCTGAAGATACTCCAGAACCTGATCAGATTGATGCATCTGAAGTTAGTCCAGAAGCTGCTCCCACTCCAGAAGCTCAAGAGGAAGTTGCTTCTGATGTAGCACAAGATGGCTCCCAGCAAGCTGATCAATCCAAGAACACTTTCAAGTACAAGTCTTTACATCCTGAGGATCAAATCATTGGAAACAAAGAAAGTCCTAGAAGAACTAGATCATATTTCAGACCAGAAGAATCTTTGATAGGACTGTTATCAGTGATTGAACCTACTACAGTTGATGAAGTACTTTCAGATGATGGATGGATATTAGCTATGCAAGAAGAGCTCAATCAATTTCAACGAAATGATGTATGGGATCTGGTACCCAGACCTCCTTAGAAGAACATTATTGGAACAAAATGGGTATTCAGAAATAAGTTGAATGAACAAGGTGAAGTAACCAGAAACAAAGCCAGACTTGTTGCTCAGGGCTACAGTCAACAAGAAGGCATTGATTACACTGAAATATTTGCTGCAGTTGCAAGATTGGAAGCAATCAGGTTACTTCTATCCTATGCAATCAATCATGGCATAATATTATATCAAATAGATGTCAAGAGTGCCTTTCTTAATGGAGTCATAGAAGAAGAAGTGTTTGTTAAGCAACCTCCTGGTTTTGAGGATCTTAAGCATCCTGACCATGTCTTTAAACTTAAGAATTCATTATATGGCTCTAAACAAGCTCCTAGAGCTTGGTATGATAGACTAAGTAATTTCCTGATTATAAATGATTTTAAAAGAGGTCAGGTTGACACAACACTCTTGAGAAAGACTCTTGAGAAAGATATGCTGGTTGTGCAAATATATGTTGAAGATATAATATTTGGTTCTACTAATGCATCTCTTTGCAAGGAATTCTCTAAGTTAATGCAGGATGAATTTGAAATGAGCATGATGGGAGAATTGAAGTTCTTCCTTGGAATTCAAGTCAATCAATTCAATAAAGGAGTATATGTTCATCAAACAAAGTATACAAAGGAGCTTATGAAGAACTTCAAGCTTGAAGATTGTAAAGTGATGAACACTCCAATGCATCCAACCTTCATCTTAAGCAAAGAAGATACTGGAACAAAGGTAGACCAGAAGCTGTACAGAGGTATGATTGGTTCTCTGTTATACCTCACTGCATCTAGGCCAGATATTTTGTTCAGTGTATACTTGTGTGCAAGATTCCAATCAGATCCTAGAGAATCTCATTTAACTGCTGTTAATAGAATCTTCAGTTATCTGAAAGGAACAACAAATCTTGGACTCTCTATATAGGAAATCCTTAGATTATAAGTTGGGTTGTTTCTGTGATGCTGACTTTGCTGGTGATAGGATTGAAAGAAAATCAACTAGTGGAAATTGTCAATTCCTTGGTGAGAATCTGAAATATCTTGGGCTAGCAAAAGACAAGCAACTATTGCTATGTCTACAGCAGAAGCACAGTACATCTCAGCTGCAAGTTGTTGTACACAACTACTTTGGATGAAACATTAGTTGGAAGACTATCAGATAAATGCTAACAATATTCTTATTTATTGTGATAATACTGTTGCTATTTGTTTGTCAAAGAATCCAATTTTACATTCAAAAGCCAAGCATATTGAAATCAAACACCATTTTATCCAAGATTATGTTCTAAAAGGAATTTTAGTTATACAATTCATTGATACTGAACATCAATGGGCTGATATATTTATTAAGCCTTTAACTGTTGAAAGATTTGATTTTAAAAGAAAAATTTGAGCATGCACTATGTGTTTGATTAAATATGCTTGCTCCTGAATAAGGAATTTAGGTTCTGAAGTTGTTCAGAAGCTATAGTCCATCAGAAGCTCTTTACTGAGGTTCTGAGGAAAATATGCTTCTAAAGATGACATCAGCATCTAAACTCCAGAAGCTGGACTTTGTGCTCCTGAATAGCAGAGTTAGTGGAAACGTTGGAAGTTACTTTCAGTAACACGTGCCTCACTAACTAAGCAGTTACTCTGAGAATCTTCTGACGTGGCTTAATTGTATTGGTGTATAACGTAAAAGGGCAATGATGAATTAAGCTTTGAATGTATTATCTCGCGCCCCCTAGGTCATTAATGCTATGTCTGTTTGTCCCCTTTGTCTGAATTGCAAACGTTTTACTAAAAACACTTAGACAAAACACACACAACTCACAATCACTACCTACACTTTCTCTTTTCTGTGTGTATCTATGCGATTTTATCTCTCTCAAACGCTAGGAACCCTAAAACCTACAATCATCATCTATGGCATCATCAAGTTCCATGCAAGAAACTGTTCCATCCAATCAGGGAGCTTCAAATTATGAAATCAGGGGGAGAACCATGTCCCTTGAAGAATGGGAACTCAACGTACATGTTGAAAACCCCATGGATTTCATTTCTCTAGCTTATCATGGATGTGAGCTTAGAGACATCTATCAAGCGCAGGACCTGGTAGATTATTTTGGAATGCTTAATGGTCCAACATACTTGAGTCTGGTTAGACACTTCTGGGTTAGAGCACAGGTGTACGATAGGAAGGCTGCCCAATTGGAAATGGATGAAAAAGTACTGATTGATCCTAGTCTGCAGGGCAAGACTAGAGAAGAAATGAGATTGGAACCCTTTAGATGCATGGAGATTAGGTCAAGCATCATGGGGATTCCTGTTTTTATCTCAGAAGCCTCTATCTCTTGGGTGATCAGGAGAGCTTCTGAAGGTAAAATTGTAAATGGCTTGGACAACAACAAGACAAGTCCTTGGAATGACATTGTCAACAAAACTATGTTCAACAACACCAAAAAGGGAAAATACAGTGAGTTGAGCATGAGGATCAAGATGCTGCTGAAGATTCAGAATGAAAATCTCCTACCAAAAGGTGGTGGTGGAGATCAACCCTCCCTTGATCATAGATTGTTCTTACACTTCTTTCTGACCAAGCAGAAAGCAAATGTGCCCAAGTACATCTTCAGGCACATGATCAAGACACTTAAGGAAAGCCAAACCATCAAGAGGACCTGGATTCCCTATGGTAGGTTGATTTCAGAAATTCTTCACCAAGGAGGAATTCTAAAAGCTCTTAAGGAAGTCAACTACTTTACTGATGCTCAGCTTAGCACATTAACATGGAAAATCATCAATGGTAGCACTCTCAAGCACATGAAGTTGATCAAGAAAGAAGATCACAAAGTGCTTAGTACAGATTTGAAGGAATCCACAGTGATATCCAATCTTATGGATGACTTTCCTCCAATATGCAAGCAAGATCCTCTGGAGGTCAGAGTCATTTACATGAGGGAACACTTTGAGATGACTGGTCAAACCATGAAGATCAATGATATTCCTGATGAAATGTATGGTGGTTCCCTGCCTATTGCTAAGAGCAGGAGGTCTAAGAAGAGAGCAATGACAGAAGCAGAGTATGTTGAAGATGCTCCTGAACAAGCTGTAAAGAAAGGCAAGAAGTCAAAGGCTACTACTTCTCAAGAAAAGCCAGCTGATCCTGAAGTGCTCACCATTCAGCAGGAAGCACAAGAGCTGAATGCTTCTGAGGTTCTGGACAAGAGAACCAGAAGCAAGAAGCCAGCTGATACTTCTCAGTCATTCAAGAAGAGGAAGATGGCTATTAGGAAGCTGAGGCAAGCAAGCCTGGCTGTTGAGGATGAACAAGAAGCTGCCACTTCATTGGTTACAAGGGAAGTCTTGAAGAGGAAAGCACTTGAGATTGCTGCTCAAATCTCAGTGACCTCAGATGTGCTGTTGCAGAAAACAACTGGTGAAGCTGCTCAAGCTGCTATTGAAATATCTAAAGACTTGCAACATCTTGTGGCATCTGGTGAGCTACTGAAGGCTCCTGAGGAGAAAACTGCTGGATCAGAAGTTGCAACTTCAGAAGCTGCTGCTTCAAGAGGTAATCCTGATGTCTCAAACTCTGCTAATTGTATAGAAGTTGAATCTGGATCTGAAACCTCCATCCCCTCCCAAGACTCATCTGACTTAGATGATGTCACCCTTAGCCTAATCTAGAAAGACCTTTCACCATCTACCAAACCAACGCAAAAAGCCAACACTAAACCATTTGAGCCAGTGTACCCAGCTATACTTAAGAGCATAGGGGAAATGTCTCAAATGAGAGTTGACCTTTGCAATAAACTCCCAGCTGACCATCCTCTACAACCCCTTATCATTGAACCTCTAAATATTGAACTAGCTGATACACACACTTCCACATCAACACACTCAAACAAACCACAAACTGACACTTGTGAACCATCAAACTCACCCATAAAAACATCTAAACCAAATGTACTAGATCAACTAGTCAGTCACTATTCTGGTGAACTTCCTGAAGTTGCATCTGAACTACAGAAAGCCTCTGAGGTAGCTTCTGATGAAGTTGCTTCAGAAAGCCTCCAACACCAATCACCTGAACCACAAATAGCCTCAACCAAAATCCAAATCACCCCTGAATATGTTGAGTCTACATCATGTATTGAAGAGGTCAGTGAACCAGAAGCTACTGAAATGGAGATTGATATAACCAATTCCTTCTCTACTTCTGCTTCTGATGACATGATAGAGACCAATATCCTAACAACAATCCCAACACACCCTACACATAACCAACCTTCATCATCTCATCTTGCCATTCAACCCATAACCCCTCCCAAACCAGATAAAACTCCCTTCCCTCCAACCCTGTATCTGGATTCATCTCTCTTAGCAGATGTTTGTGAGAACATCTTTCAGGAGCTCAATAAGGTGATTCAAACAAGACATGACCTTATTCATGAACACAACTATGAGCAGTCCTGGAAGAGGCTGAAGGAGATAACTGAAAAATGTCTTGAATGCTCTTCAAAGGACATTCATAGATGATCAAGACATTGCTTAGCAGAAGCTCAAAGATTGGTTGAAGGGAGTTACCAATAATCTTGAAGAAGTTAGAGTCCTGAAGACTTGGGTGAAGCATCCTCTCTACTTAAGGCAAAGGAATGAAACTGATTTCATTCCAGCTGGAATTCATCCAAGAGAGCTCAATATGAACTGGTTGACAATGATGAATGTCAAACAGGCATCACGAGGACTAGCTGTACTGCAAAGGAATTCTGAACTAGAGAATGGGAACAGGCAGCTGAAGAAAGAACTTCTAGAGCAAAAGCTACTTCTGATAGAGTACAAGGCATCTACATAAGCTAAGCTTGAAGAAGCTGGAGTCACAGAAGAGAAGCTGATTCAGAGCAATGAAGACTTCAAAAGAGAAATGAAGAAACAGTCTGAAGAGACCAACAGGATTATGAAGCAACAGTCTGAAGAGACCAACAGGATGATGAAACAAATGATGGAAGTGTTTCAGAAACAAGTCCAGCCTTAGTTGCACACCTTAGCTTGTTTTCTTTTTTATCTGTTGTCTCTGTGCTCCTGAACCTGTTTTATTGCTTCTGAACTTATCATACTGCTTCTGATCATTTATATTGCATCTGTCTAACTGCTTCTGAACCTCTCTTTGTTTATTTTTTCCCACATTCAATTGGGGGAGTAGAGTATTCTTTTTCTCATCTCTTTCCTTTTGTCGTTTTTTTTATATATATTTTTTTTTTGTTGATGACAAAAGGAGGAGTAGAGTAGAGTAGAGTAAAATATTTATAAGCGCTGAGCCCCATTAATTTATTTCTAAACAACTTAAATTAATAGGACCATCTTCTTATCTCTTAACTCTTTATGCGAGATTATTCTTAGTGAATATTGCGCCTTAATGATAAATTTAATTAACATGAATAGAACTCAGGGGGAGCTTACAAACCTCAAACTCATATAGTCAACGTGTTAATTAGATTAACAACAATTGAACATTTTTTTTTATACTAATGTTTGTCATCATCAAAAAGGGGGAGATTGTTGGAACAAAATACGTTTAACAAACATTACCCTTAGAGTGGGGAAATTGTTAGTACAAAAATTGTTTAACATATGTCACTTTTGAGGTTTTGATGATAACAAGGTATTAAAAATTGTCAATTGGATATGCTAATATTTGTTCAAGTGTACAAGACCATAGACAAAGTTTTATATCTTTAAAGGGTTCTAAAAGAACAAAAGAGAGCAAAAGAATCAACAGAAAGGAAGCTTGAAGCGTCTGAAGTAAAGTGCTCCTGAAGTTCAAAAGCGCTCCTGAAGTGATGACGTCATCAGAATCAACCTCACCAGAAGCTGAAGTTCATCAGGAGCTGAAGAACTTAAAGCTTCAAAAGCTGGAATCTCATTTAATCTTGCCTAAGAGTTGCTAAAGATGTAAAGAAGTGCAACAATGGTCTTAAGATGAAATTTGAAAGCTCAGAATGCTTATTCTCTCAAGAGCGTTGAAAAAGGACAATTGTACGAACTGTACAATCACCTTCTCCACTACTTTGGTCGTGCTTTGCAACAAGACAAGGATAACAGCTCTGTTTGCAGAAATGTTCCTCCATACAAGGAATGGATTTGAAATTCACCCTTCATAGGACAATAACCATATCAGGCAAAAGATCATTGGTGATCAACAAGCTTCAAACGACTCTTTGTGCATGTGTACTGGCAATTCTCCAACGTCTCTTTCACACCTCTATATAAAGGAGTGAAGACCTCCTAGTTGGATAGTAGACAATCAAGCAATACACACACATACAAACGCTAGACTCTCTAAACATTTCAATGTTCATACTCTGTTTTGTTTGCATTTCAAAGTTACTTAGAATTTCTTAGCAAAGTCCAAAACAAGAGGTCGTAAGACTGCACCTCTTTCCTTTCTCCTTAAGGGATAGAGCTAGTGCTTGGTTTCCTTCATTGGAAGTTGGTTCTATCACTTCATGGGACCAAATGAGGCAAGCATTCCTTGCCCGATTCATCCCCCCTTCCAAAACTGCTAAATTTAGGAATCAAATCACACGATTCACTTAGAAAGATGGGGAATCTCTTTACGATGCGTGAGAGCGTTTCAAAGAAATGCTTAGAATTTGTCCCCATCATGGTCTAGAGAAGTGGCTTATTGTCCACACCGTTTATAATGGTCTTTCATATACCACAAAAATGAATGTTGATGCAGTTGCAGGTGGAGCTTTAATGAACAAAAACTATACAAAAGCATATGCCTTGATCTTGGACATGGCCCAAAACCACTATCAGTGGACTAATGAGAGAGCCATCACTGCTTCTTCACCCTATAAAAAAGAGGCAGGGATGTATGAAATTTCTTCCCTTGATCATCTAGCTGCTAAGGTTGACGCACTCACACAAACATTTGACAAAATGAATGTTAGTGTTGTCACTCCTACCCCTCTTTCACTCCCCTTGTGAAGTTTGTGATGTATTAGGCCATACTGGCGTTGATTGCCAACTAAGTAGTGCTATTGAAGGTGTTGAGCAAATGAATTATGCTCAATACAACCAAGGAATGAGGCAAAATCAATTTTTTTATAAAATCCCTCAATGTTCCTATGGACAAATGGCACCACCTGGTTATGCAAACAACCAGAGGGTCCCTCAGAAATCTGGCTTAATGGAAAGTTATGTAATGAATCAATCCAAGCAGCTCCTGTAACAACCCGATTTTCGTTAGATTTATTTTTAATTATTTTTATATGTGTTTATTTGTGTTTGTACATGATTAATTGCCTCTATGTGTATTTTTGGTTGGGATCAGTGGATTTCGGTGTTAAAAGGGTATTATAGTCATTTTAGACTCAAGGGTATTTTGGTCTTTGTCCGAACAAGGGTAAATTAGTAATATCACCGTGAAGATTATTTTTAGTGTTTCAAGTGAGAACCATTATTTTACTAAGTTACTAGTGTAGTTGTGGTAATTAGTTGAGAGCCGGTGGTTATTCGATAACTTTTAACCGTAAGCGGGTAAATACTTTGTGGATTAGTTATTGAGGGTCTTAGGCCTATTAAGACTTTTTAAGGGTTAAGCCCATTAGCGTGGACACTATTTAAGCTCTAGTCTTTGTAGAAAAATAGGGTTCACATTCATTTTATAAGAATTTGAGAGAGGTAGAGAGAGAAAGTCCAAGAGGAGAAGAAAAAAGGTTAGAAGAGGGAAGCTTGAAGAACCAAGAGGATATAGAGATTCTAGGAGATAAATTGAAGCTTTTTCTAGAATTATTATCAATTGAGGTAAGGGGGTCAGATTTCATTCATAATCTCTTAGTTGTAATCTCTTCTCTAATTATATGCATAAGTGCTTATTTGAGATAAGTGATTATTATGAACTTAATTGTTAAAATTCGTGCTCTTGTTATAGTGATATATTTGGGTATATGAATTCAATGATAATTGAGTTGTTGTGAATTATGCTCAAATTGATGAATTGTGATATGTTGTTGTTGATTTGTGGTTGATTTCATGGTTATGAGTTGTGGTTGTTGGTAGTTGTTGTTGTTAATGTCATATCGTGGATTAGGTATGAATTAAGTTGAGTTGTTGTTGTTGATTGTGTTGATTTCGAAAGATGTGAATTGTTGTTGTTAAAGTTTTTGTGTTTTAAGAAAAATCAATTCAATTGTTGTATAAGCCATTTTGAGTGTTGTGAAAAGAGCTTATTTGATGTGTTTGAGCCTTGAGATAAGTTGTTAAACACTTTGGGTGAATGAGGAATCAAAATAAGTACTTTTGGGGTGATTTTCAAGGAAACCCGAGGCCAAACAACCCAAATTCGCACTTTTCGCAGCGCTGACGCTTGAACTGGGGCGCCTAGCGCCCAATTCCAGAGAGTCAGTGCTTGAACTGGCGCTTATGCCGCTTCCTAGCGCCCATACTTCTCTTGTGTGCCATTTTTCACCATTTTCCATTTTGAGTTGGCTTTAGGTGTGAATATGAAAATTGTAGGTTAAGATGTTAGCTTTCTAATGGATTTGATTTGACTTCCAAATGATTTTTAGAACTTGAGTTATGATCAAATTACTACACATGGGTCATGTGGATTTTTGTGAGAACTTATCATAACTTTCTCTATGAGCCGTGAAAATTTTCTAAACTTGATATTGGGTTTAATGAAGTTCCTAGAGTGAGTAATTGAGTATGCATTTATGGATTTGGGAATGTGAATGTGTTGATGGTTTGAGAAATGTTTTGGGTGGAATTGAATCGGAGAAAACAGGTTTTTGAGCTAAAATGTTGTTTTAAGTGATTACGTGTAATAAGCTATGTTTTGGCGATTGAACCTGAGGTGTTTGAGTTTAAAATGATGTGTTATTTTTCTGTTTTGATTCATATTTTTTCTGGAACATGTTTTACTTGATCAAAACTTGGATTTTATAAATGGTATGAAACTTGGAATTGTAGCGATTTCGGTTTTCGGAATTTATCGGAAAATGAACTTTTGTGAACAAAGATGATTGCATGGTTAGTCTACAGTTCATATGGACTTAGGAGAAGCATGTGAAGTTGGTACAAGGTCTTAATCATGTAAAACTTGGTTTTCGGAAGAAAAAAAATGGTGGGATATACGAACTTGGGATTTCTTATATGAACTTAGGCTAAATTTTGAACTAATGTTTGATAGTTTGTAAATGGCCTATGTTCATGCTTATATGATGGATTATGATTGAATTGTAGGTTTTCCAACTTGGATAAATTGCTTTGTTTTGAAAAATGTCAATGTTGGCCGTTTTTGCAAATTGATACGAACTTTGTCGAAAATGATCTTTTAAGCCGAATACTCTACCAATCTTTTGTGAATAGATTTATATGATTACATAAAGGTGTATGAATGGTTACTAGGTGATGAAAATGATATTTATCTTAGTATGATGTATTTTCTCCTTTACTTGGATTATGATAAATTTTAAGTGGTAGAATTATATGATGTAGTCGATGTTGGTGAATGCATATATGTTAATTGATTGTGATATCGTTGGTGAATGAATATATGCTAATTGATTGAGATATTGTTGGTGAATGCTTATATGCTAAATAATGGTGATGTTGATGGTGTTTGATGTCGCTGTTTATGTTGATGAATTATAACATGACATATATGTTGTTGGTTGTGACGTGTTGAATTTATGCATGCAAAATGTTGAAGTTGAAATATGGTGATTGCATGTATAATATTGGAGATGATTATTGGTGATGAGTATGTGTGAACATATGCATTGTTGTTGAGTCATATGTTCATGCATACATGATTGATGGTGATGAATTTTATATCCATATTGGCGACGATTATGATGTTTTTGTTGCATCATGGGTGACGGCCTAAACATTGTTAGTGATGGTACCGCATGCATATAGGATTCGTGTCTAGGCGCATTGCATAATTTGTCTTGAGTCATGATTGCTCATGTGTTTGGTGGATGTTGTGAATGGTGAATTATGTGGTTTAGTTGAATATGTGCATGAATGTTTATGTGCATTGGTGAACTTGGTGAATTGTGTACTTGATGATGTTTGGTTATACTTGTACACTTGGTGATTTTAAACGATGATGTTAATTTTGGCGAAATGATGAAGTGTGAATTATATGTGTGTGATTAGGTGATCTTTTTGGTGACGATAATTTCCTTGTTTGTAACTTTGAAATGTTGAATTGTATTTGTTGAATTAATTATGCTAAATGAGGAATAGGTGAGTAATTCTTATATTGACTGATATTGTTAAGTGATGAATCTTGATGATGAATTAAGGTTTTAATATGCTTGCTATGCTATCTTAGAATCGTGATAACATGATGTGTATGGAATTGAAGGAAAATCGAATTTAATCAGAATAAAGCAGCGGATAAAAATTTTCGATTTTCTTTCCTTGGATCATTACGAATTGTCAAGAACCAGTGATTTGATTGTTACCTTGAAGTGTGGTTTCTGGAATCTGGTATCACGATCACAACAAAGCAAGCAGCAAAGCCTCTAGCAAGTCCACACGAACGGTGCTCCTTCAAGTCTCGGTACTAGCCAAGGAATCAGAAGTTTCAGAGAGTTAGGGTTTCTCCAAAAACGTGTAACCAAAAACTTCAGCACTAGGGTTCTATTTATAGAACTCCTAGTGTGCTCTGCAAGTCAGAAGTGACTATTGGGCTTCAGTAAGCCCAATAACGAGTTTAGTAATTTTGCTAACTAATTAGCGTTATTTACTAAACGCACCCCTTATATAAGTCATACTTATATATTTCTCTTTTGACCGTTCTTTGTGTGTGACCCTATAGGTTCTAGTCACATTGGCAATAATATTAAATATTTAATACTATAAACAATGAGCGGTATCAAGCAACACATCATTGCTAGCCAAGTGACAAGAATGTCAAGTGATCTGACGAAACCATTTCCATGATAATATTTATGTGTATGATTACTCCTTTGTCCTAATATCTATAATGATCTCAAGGCATATATATTGTCACCCTTGTAAAGATCAATATTTATATTTCTTGATCCCGAAATATACTGAATAACGAATAAGTCCAATATCTCATATTGACTTAGTTCGGCATGGCCATGCAGTTTTACAGCCATATTTCATCAAGAGGCCTAAAGATATATCTCTTGTTATGAGGAAGGACAAATCCCATATAGGACACTCATGTCCCTCAACATTATTCATCAAGTACCCATCAACCAACGTTATGGTTATCCTTTTACAGATAACGTTACAATGGCAACAAAGCACTTGAGTCCACATCTAGGGATCATAATGGTTTCAGGTCTAAGAGCGATATAGACTATTATCATTGTGAGAATATCTTATGACAATTTCATAACATACTATGTAGTATTCGCACGGTGGGTCAATCCAGTATAAATATTACTCCTAATATTTATACCTATGTATAGACTTAATATCTCATATATATGACCCATGAGATGCGGTCATCAGTCTACATACATAATAGTCTCGACACTTTATTATTATCCTAATTCATATTAAAGCTTGACTACGGATACATTTAAGAATAGCGTTCTTTATGATAATGTAATCTCATGATTAAGTCTCACTTAATATATTATTACATGAACTATCTATTTTAGGGACTTTATTAACATTACTATAAATATAATAAAGAGTGCCATATATTATTCAATAATAAAAGTCATGATACATAAGATAAGTTTAACATAAACTATTGGCCTCTAGGGCTTACACCAACAATCTCCACTTGTACTAGAGCCAATCAGGCATAAACCTAATACCCATAGATCTAGTATGGCCATCATTCTTCTGCTGGGCAAGAGCTTTAGTAAGTTGATCAGCAACATTGTCTAGTGTTCGTACTTTGCATATTTTAACATCTCCTCTTTCGATAATTTCTTGAATAAGATGATAGCGCCTTTTTATGTGTTTGGATTTCTAGTGAGATCTAGGTTCTTTGGCTTGTGCGATCGCTCCATTGTTATCACATAGTAATTCAATGGGATCCACAATACTTGGAACTATTCCAAGATCAGAAATGAATTCATAATCCAAACAACTTCCTCTGTGGCATTAGATGCATCAATGTACTCGGCTTCTGTTGTAGAATCAACGACTGTTTCTTGCTTCGAACTCTTCCAGCTCACAGCACCGCCATTTAAGCAAAACACATATCCAGATTGCGATTTGAAATCATCATGATCTGTCTGAAAACTAGCATTAGTGTAACCAATTACAGAGAGCTATTCTTGACCTCCATAGATCAAGAAAGTATCCTTAGTTCTTCTCAATTACTTAAGGATATTCTTGACAACAATCCAATGATCATTGTCAGGATTAGACTGGTACCTGCTCGTAGTACTTAAAGCATACGAGACATCTGGTCGGGTACATAACATAGCATACATGATAGACACAATTGCTGAAGCATATCGAATATCATGCATTCGATCCCTTTCTTCATTAGTCGAAGAGGATTGAGTCTTTGATAGATTTATTCCTGACGACATAAGGATGAATCCTTTCTCGGAACCATGCATATTGAAATGTCTCAGGACTTTGTCTATATATGTACCCTGACTTAAGCCAAACAATCTTTGTGATCTATCTCTATAGATCCTGATTCCTAACATATAGGAGGCTTCACCTAAGTCTTTCATAGAAAAGAATTTCCCTAACCAAGTTTTGATTTCTTGTAATGTAGGGATGTCATTTCCGATTAACAATATGTCATCCACATATAAAACCAGAAATGAGACTATGCTCCCACTAACCTTCATGTAAACACAAGGCTCATCTTCATTTTTAATGAATCCATACTCTTGTACAGTTTCATTAAAACGAAGATTCCAACTTCTGGAAGCTTGCTTCAATCCATAGATTGATCGTTGTAATTTGCATACTCTCTTAATTGCTTTAGGATCGCCAAATCCTTCAGGTTGTGTCATGTACACATCCTCAAGAAGATTTCCATTAAGGAAAGCAGTCTTAACATCCATTTTCCAGATTTCATAATCATGGTATGCAGCGATAGCAAGTAAGATCTGAATGGATTTAATCATTGCAACTGGTGAAAAGGTTTCATCATAGTCTACACCATGAATTTGTTTGAAGCCTTTAGCAACCAATCGCGCTTTGTAGGTATTAACCTTTCCATCCATGTATATTTTCTTTTTAAAAACCCAGTTGCATCCTATAGGATTAATTCCTTCAGGTGCTTCAATCAAGTTCCAAACATGATTTGTGTACATGGAATCCATTTCAGATTTCATGGCTTTAAGCCACTTCTCAGATTCAGGACTAGTATTGGCCTCTGTGTAAGTCACAGCCTCATCTTGGTCCATGAGCAATACATCACCCTCTTTTGATATGAGATACCCATATCTCTCGGGTTTTTGACGTGGCTTGCTAGACCTACGTGGTTCTTGTGTTACTGGAATAGGATTTTCTGTCACATCAGTTTGTGTATCCTGTTCCCGTTCCTCCATCGGTATATCATTACTTTGTGGGTCTTGAACTTCTTCAAGATCTACTTTGCTCCCACTGATTCTTTTGGAGAAAAAAATCCTTTTCAAGGAAAGCTCCATTTCTGGCAACAACAATTTTACCCTCAGAAGGTTTGTTAAAGTAGTATCCTTTAGTTTCTTTAGGATATCCCACAAAGAAACATTTATCAGATCTTTGTTCAAGCTTAGTAGAGATAAGTCGTTTTATATAAGCTTCACAACCCCAAATCTTTAAATGTCCCACATTGGGTTTTCGACCATTCCATATCTCATATGGTGTCTTTTCTACCGCTTTGGATGGAACTCGGTTAAGTGTATAAG
>Ga0228710_1006006_pt1 | contig 18635 bp, 6 predicted proteins | sample MedpolnodulmetaG_FD_177995 | JGI IMG/M metagenome (GOLD analysis project Ga0228710, IMG submission 177995) | Root nodule microbial communities from Medicago polymorpha collected in Santa Monica, California, United States - pink nodules | ecosystem: Host-associated > Plants > Roots > Nodule...
CTCATTAATCAAACTAAGTAAGATTTTACTTCTTTTTTTTTACTAGAATTCTAGGTGATTATATGCGAAATGTAATATTGTTAGAAATTGTGGTGGATAAAATTATTGTCATGATTTTAATTCAAAAAAAATGTACAATGAATTATTCGTGTAAAAATCCATTATTAAATGTAATAACAATTATATTAATTTGAAATCCTTCAACAACGTATATGGAAGAAGCTGATAGGTTTGAGGGGAAAATTTATGTCAACTGCTCGAAGAGAAATTTTAATCACATAAGTGGTTCAAGAAATTCCTATGTATGTGACGAGTTATTTTCTACTTCCGGTGGGATTGTGCAAGCATGTTGAAAGAATGGTTAGGTCAGTAAATTTTGGTCGCGGAGCAAACAAGGTGAGCGTAAAATTTTGGTGACGATATTCGATGTTGGAATGCTTCTTTGATTAATAAAACTTTGCTCCCCTTTGAGGTTCAATAGATTCTTCGGTTGCCATTTTTTCTCCCAATTACATGATGAGTTTGTGTGGGGTGCTTCACGATCTGCTTTTTTTTTTTGTGTGAAGAGGTGCATATTGTTTCTTAGAGGCATGGCGTGAGGCACTTCTCTCCCATAGCTCCGTGCAGGACATTGATCAGCAAGTGTGGAAAAAATTATGAAAAATAAAAATATTCCAAGACACATTTTTTTTGCTTAGAGGATTTTACATGAAAAACTACTACTTAAAAATGATCTTTGTAAAAAAGAAATTAGTTGTGATCCATTGTGTGTTTTTCGTGGCAAACATAATGAAACAATTTCACATCTTTTTAAGGATTGTCATTGGTCAAAGCATATATGATTTGCTTCCTCTTTAGGTGTGGTGTTCAATTCGCATGCTTCCAGGTATGTACGCTTTCAGGAGTGGTTGAAAAGAAACATTATTGATGCAAATGAGGATATCATAATTAATGTGATGATCTTGTGTTATGAAACATGGTGCACTATAAATAAGAAAAGTTTTGAGGAGATTGAAATTGATGGGCTACCATTGTACAAAAGGTATAGAGATCTATTGCTAATTTTATAGCGGAAGCTTAAACTATGCGGAAGGGGTTGAAATTTGCAAAAGACACGTCTTTTTTGAATCTTATAGCAGAATTAGATACTTCTAATGTGGTTCAGACACTAAACATTCATCAAATATCCCAACTATGTTTGATCTATTATCAGATATTGCATTAATTAATTTTAATGCATTTTTTTCTAGTCGTTTAAGTTTCTTTAATGTTATGCGTGGGGTTAACCAAGCTGCCCATTATTTAGCTATACTCTCTTCATAATCTTGACTATATATGGATTGAAGGGACTCCACATTGTATTTCTGTAGTTTTGACTTTTGATTTGTTGTTGAACTTTTGTTAATGAAATTTTCTTTAACGTAAAAATACACTGTAATTTGAGAGTCTTATTATTTTGTACATTCTAATATATGCGAAGTCCAAAAAACGATCTAGAGGTTAAGTTTTTCATGATTTCTTCGAGCATGTTTAAAATGTTAAAATATGGCTTTACACAAAAAAAAATGAATTTTTTCGACTACCGACAAAATCATGAAATATTTTATATTATTAACGGATGATTTTATTTTGTTAATTTTCATATGTTAGTGCTTATCTTTTTGTATGGGGAATTACGCAACGATAATGGATAAGAGTTTCATACTTATACTTTGAACCAAACAGATCATAAAGCTCACTATAACCATGTTTACCTCTTTTTTCTTACGTTATTATGCTTTATAAAGACTTTCAGATGTTAGATTAGGAATTTCACGTTTTTTATTTGGTTACAAGAATTTCACGTTTTTTATTTGGTTACAAGAATTTCACGTTTTTTTTTTTTTTGGTAGTGTAAGAATTTCACGTTTAATATGCTTGAAAGAGTTTCACATGTTAGATTAAGAGTTTCAGCAATTGCCCGCATGTTTTCTCCTTAAATTTCACTAGCTATTACCATATCTTACCAAAATTTTTTTTGTAGAAATGCATTGCAGCTAACTTGTACTCTAAGGCCACAAGTTAAAAAATCAAAAATAAAAATAAAATCTTGAAAATTGTGTATTCTTAATTTTGAAAACTTAAGATTTTATCTTATTAACTTTTGACTTAATTGGTCTTTTGGTCCCTTAATTAATTTTTAGTTCACATTTTGGTCTCATAACTCGTAAAATCAACATTTCAGTCCCTCTTGTTTTGTTCCGTTAGTTAAAAAGGTTCTTGATTGTTAACTTTAATCTTAAATGTCTATTATGGACCAATCTTAAAAGTAGTCTACCATAGACTTCATTAATTTTTTAAATTTTAACCGTTTGATCTTTTAAGAAAAAGTCTAGCATTGAATTATGAAGGACTACTTTATTTTACAATGATCCAACAACAACTACCATTGGATTAAAAAAAAGCTACCATTGAATTATATTTCTCTTTCTTCATCTTCTTTCTTCCTCTTCTTCATATATTCAACTTTATCTTCATCATTTACTCATAAACAACCCAGATTGCTTCCTCATTTTTTTTTATTAATAAACTCAATGTTCATCAAATCTTCTCTTAATGTTCATCTTCTTCCCTCTTTCACTTTCTCTCTCTAACCCTAACATTTTATAACAATAGAACCCAAATCTGATTCCAATTCAGCCGTGTCAATTGAAAATTGAAACCCTTTTCATTTCCCCCCAAATCCCTAAACTGTTTCCATTTTTGTTTCAATCAAACCCCCAAATCTCAGTCTCTCAGATTTTTTGTTTCAATCAAACCCCCAAATCTTAGTTTGTTGGGTTGAGATCCGTGGATTGAGCTCTTCGCCATCTACCGTAGTTCGACGCAAGTCCTTCTCTACCGGAGGGAGGTGGTGTACCTGCACGTGCTCCAACACCAAGTCAGCAAGGGGTTCGAGAGAGAGTGCGACTAAAAATAGAGAAGTGTGTTACCTAACACAATTTTAAGCATGAGTATATACAGTGGATAAGTAGTGTTTTTGTTTGTCAAACCTTTACGTTGACAATCGTCCATGAGGGACAAGTGTAACCATCTGAGGGTCATCTGACATTGAACCCGGACTGGACGGTCATGATCTATTGGTTCATACCATTATCTAGTGAAATTTAAGGTTTGTCCATCGTATGATATCATATGCTCTTGGGTTATGGATTAGACCCGAGTCTAGCCGAAATGAGCCTTGGCTTAGTCTGGAACATTATGATAGTAACATCTAAATTGGTTAGCCACACCTCGATGTATTTTGCCTCTGAGGAAAAACATTATACTTAGGGGAGAGATTGTTAAATCGTTGAACTCGGTGGAGCAAATTAAGTTTATTCTTGATTTTGGTTTATGTCGTAATTTTGATTATATTTTTTTCTAGTTGGTATAAGAATTCTTTAATACTTCAAAAAGGCATCTAAGGATTGCTTCTATTTGAATTGTAAGGGTTTGAGTTCCCCTCGTATTTCATATAATTTAATTATTTGTTTATATAAAAAAAATGAGACAGCTCAAGGGTTGCATTATTTCCCAAATTTCTAAAATCATTGTATTTTCTCCTATATTTCTTATTGTATTCATGTTTGAAATGAGATTTAAAGCTTAAAATTTATCTATCCAAGAAATTTAGAAATCAATCTACCATTGAATAGCTTCACTCTTTTTTAAGACGTGAATTGTAACAGCCAGTTTTTAGCTAGGGTTATTTTATTTATTATTTAAATATGTTTATATGTGTTTAATTGCTTGACTGTGTAGTTATCTTGGGATTGGTGGATTTTTATCCTAGAAGGGTATTATAGTCATTTTTATGACTGGAGATATTTTGGTAATTTGTGGAGTGAGAGTAATTTAGTAATTTTAGAATAAGGATTATTTTAGTGTTTGAAGGTGAATAGTTATTTTACTAGGTTAGAGGTAACTAGTGGTTAATTATTTGCGAGATGGTAATAAGTAGACGTTTTACTAAGTTAGGAGAGTAGAAACATTTTTAATTAGATGGTAAGAGTGATAGGTCCAATATGAGGGAATTTAACCTAGCACAATTAAGAGGTAACTATATAAGCTTAACATGAGTAGAAACTAGGTTAGAATTTCATTTCTCATAAACTAAAGAGAGGCTAGAGGTAGAAAGAAAGTGCGAAGAGAAGAGAATGCCCAAAGAGAGATTCAAGAAGAGACAAGCTAGGATCAAAGGGGGAGTGGAGCAAAGTGAATATTTGCCTAGGATAGTGAAAAAAAGAGGTAAGGGGGACAGTTCTATACCATAACTAAGCTATAATTTCACTTTTCAATTATGGGTCATAAGTGCTTACGTATGAATTATGATTTTGAAAGATGATTTTCGTGCTCATAATTGAATGATGATTTGAGGTATGTTAAATTTGTGATGAACTTGTTGTTATTGTTTATTTATCATTGTTCAAACATGTTGAAATGAATACTTTGTGATTTTAGCTTAAATTGATGAGAAATGATGTTGTTGTTGTTGATTGTTGGTGAAATCATGATTATATGATATAAATGTTGTTGAATTATGTTAGTGATGATAATTCATGCTTTGGGTGTTGCTAAATGTGTTGTTGTGATCAAGTTGTTGTGTTTAATGAGTTTTGTAAAAATGTGTCATAAATTGAGAGGTTTGATTTTGGTGAATTCAAGTGAATTGATGATGTTGTTATGTTGAATTAACATGATTAAAATTTATGTTTTGAACTATAAGTTTTGGATGTGGGATTGTTTGGAAGAAAATGGGTTTTTTGAGTAAAAGTCGCTTTAAGCGTATTTGGAGAAATTGGATTAAGTTTATTTGGGATGGGAAAACATGATTTTAAAGTATAATGTGATATATTTAAGTGATTGGAATGCGTATGAGAAGACATAATAAAAAACGAATCAACGATCGAAATTTTATGTGCGAAACGGTGAAAACGGAAAAATCGAAAATCATGTATTGTCAGACACACACGACCGTGTGTGTCCTAGGCACGGACCACGTGTGTCATTCGCAGTTGGCACACACGACCATGTGTCCAACAGGCACGACCGTGTGGCCTGTGCAGGTACTCGAAAACTCAATTTTTCACATTTTCATCGACTTTTAAGTATCCCTATGAGTTCCAAACACCTAACCCTACCTAATTGAAGTGTAACTGAACTTCTAAAAGTGTTTAAACATGGTTTTACTTTGGAAATGAATTGAGTCTGAAACATGAATAAAAATGAGACGAACTTTGAGATTTTGAGAAAATAAACGAACCTTGTGAAACCAAAATGCTATGGCTGATTTCCTTATATGCTAGATAGTGTGTAGGTTGTTTTTATGACATGTAAGAACTTGAAATCATACTTTTGTTGAGTGACATTGAAAATAAACTATTTTGTGAAAATAGACGAACTTCGCTAAATTAGGGTTTTATGATTGGATGACTTGCAATTGGCTTTGTAAACCTAATAATAGGGTAGAATAAGAATGAATTAATGATGGTTAGGTGTTTAATATGGTGAATTTCAAGATGTGGTTAGTTGTCCGTTTCTTATGCAAAATGTGGTTGTGAAACATAATTGTTTCTTTGAAGTAATAATTGTTGATGATGATTCTTTTGGTGAATTTAACTTGATGATATGTGGATGACTCTTGTTGAATTATGACTTGATGATTGTGTGAATGTAAATACTTGATAATGTTATTGGTGGTGTTTGGTGAAGATATTATAAGATGGTGTATGTTATATAATATAGTTTGGGGAATTGTATATTGTCGAGTCTTTGCTTGTAAATCCATGCATTCATAGTCATGTCGAGTCTTTTGGTGAAGAATGTAACTGGTGGTGTTTATTACATTAGTTGGTGAAGAACGCAATTGGTGGTGTTTGTTACGTTAGTGGATTCATAACGGTACAATTATCTCTGGAATCCTATTGATACCACATGCATGTAGAAGTGTCTAAGAACATTGCGTGCATTTGTAAATTGGTGAATGTGTCATACTTGGATATGTGAATTTGTGAATACGTGCATTGATGTGAATTAGTAAATGTTGTGTTAATGTGAATTGTGGATTTATATATGTAAATTGGTATCTTGTAATGATGGTGTGATGATATTCATGTGGAATTAATATTCTCGGAATGTTGAATATGCACTTGTTTACTTATTTGAGTTCATTGATTGTTTTAATTGATTATGTTTATTTGTGGAATATTAATTAACCCTCAGTGGTCGTTTGGTTGACTGCCTACCTAATTCGTATGAATGGGTAGATAGTGTGCACGAGTGAGTTGCCTTTGCTTGTGAGTATGCTCGAAGACTAGATGGATGCTACCTCGTTTGCTTTATGCTTGGAGTCTAGAGTTAGGGCTCTAATTAGGGTGTCGGTCTTTCGTTGTTTATTTTTATGTCTTGATGAGACTTATACTCAATTATGTTGAGATTTGAGATTATATTTTTGTGAAGTATTATGATACATGTGACATGGCTATTTTGGAGATTTCTTTATATATTGATGAGACGTTATGATATTATTCCGCTGTGAGTTTTGAAAAATTATTTATACATGTTTTGGATTATTAATGTAGCATCTAAGCTCATTGAATAATTGTACTATTGACTTGATTTATCGCTTTAAGGGTTTAAGGTGTTACATGAATCGCTTAATGGACAATCATGGTCAATGGATATGTATACGACCTAAAACCTCAATAAAGGCTGGAAATTTCAAAGTATTACTAGTGTTTGATGAATTTGATGAGAACCTTGTGAAAAGAAGTTGTAATCTTCCTTCTACATGCTCACTATGCTCAATTCATGAGGAAACCTCTTTTCTTATTTTCTTTGAATGCAATTTAAACGTTAGATTGTGGAACTGCCTATTTACAACTATCAACATAAATATACACTATATGTCTTTAGATAGTTTTAGGAATCATTGCAATAGATCTTGATCTCCCCTATGCCAGACTGTTATTGTAGCTGTCATCACCAATGTTGTTTAGTATTCTAAAAACCAGAGTAGATTTAACAAAGGTATAATGTGTTGAGATTTCAAGAGGGGTTTTTTCAAAATTTTAATCCTATTAGTGGAATAAATTCAAATGAACGAGTCTTCATTAAATCATTAATCACAAATCAAACAACACCTTGAAAGAATTATGTGTTTCCCTAAAAAAAAGTGAGTGATCACAAGTACTGCTCGATGACAATACCTCTACTCAATCCACACAAACAACTTCCCTCAATCTTCAGTGCTAGCTGCTTACGAATAAAGGCTTAGAGAGAAAGGAAGCGGGTTTAAGGTTCAAAAAACTAGGGTTTCTAAATTAGGTTAAGTGTGGTCTCTTGATTCAGCACAAGGGTTTCTATTTATATAACCACTTGTGTGCTCTGCAAGTCAAACAGTCACTACTGGTCTTATGTAAGCCCAATAATCCATTTGCTGCACTTTGCTAATTAATTAGTTTCATGTGCTAATTGCACCCCCAAGTAATAAGTCTCATTTATTCCTCTCACTTAACCTTTTTTTTTTTTTTGTGTGACCCATGTAGGTTCTTGCCATGATGGCAATAATATTAAATATTCTACTGTATTTAATATTATAAAACAGTGAGCGGTATCTAGCGACACATCACAATAAAGCTTGACTACAAATACTTTAAGAATATTGTCCTTATGTTTAATGGGATCTCATGATTAGATTATACTTAATGTTCGATTAAACAGACTAATTATTCTAGGGAGTTTATTATTTTGAAACAAAACAAAATCAATAAAGAAATTACTTACTATATATATATATATAAGTCATGATACAAAGTCAAATCCAATCAATACAAATTGGCTATTAGGGTTTTCTCCAACATAGTGAACTAGAGATCATCTATTTCCAATATTACCTCTAGTTTCTCTCTTTATGGCAACTAAACAATAAAAGTTTCAACTTCTTCTATGTCTTATTTTATTATATTGAAAAGGTTTCATGTTAATATTCAAACATCCCCCCCAAGGCTAGGCTTCCATCGTTAAAGAGGTTATTTGGACTCCTCCAGTTTCTAATTGTGTGAAGTGCAAATATATGTGGATTCTCTACATCAGATGATTTTTCTAATTGAGACATTTTCCGAAAATAGTAGTATTGATTTTCTTGGAGGATTTGGAGAAAATTTGGGAGTTGCTTCTGCTTACTTTGCTGAATTATCAAAGTTCATGAAAGCCATTGAGATAGCTTTTTCAATAAATTGGTAAAACCTTTAGTTGGATACTGATTCAACTCTTGTTATCCTGGCTTACAAGTCTTATGCCTTGATACCATGGAGTTTGAGGAACTAATGATTCAACTGCATGGTTCTTGTTAGAAATGTGAATTTAATTGTAACACGTGTCTTTAGAGAAGAAAACCAATGTGTTGATTGTTTAGGTAATTATGGTATGTCCATCACATCCACTATATATGTATTGGAATGCTTTACCTCACTTCATTTCAAAAGTTTTCTTAGGAATAGACCAAGACTTCTCGACTTTAGATTTATTCCTTGTTAACGAGGTCATACTAGTGTCCTCCTCTTCCTCCTCCCTTGTTTTGTATCTTTTCTTTTTCTCTATATATTTGAGTGGTTGCAGCTCCTTTATTGCAAAACTTTTTGCTTAAAAAAAGACTAAAGGTAACCAATAAAAAATACTAAAAAAAAAATTCCAAATAATGATATTAAAATTCTTTTAAAAATAAAATAAAAAATGGGGATGGGATAACTATTATTAAAAACAGTATAAATATGTTATTAAAATCCTTTATAAAGTTAATATTTTACCACTGAGATAACACCTCATATTAGATATAATTATTTTTAAATCATATATGATTCTGTTAATGAATCGAAATAAATAATTTTTTTAACATTTATTGAAATTAAATATAAAGAGGTATACAAATAAATTTTTAGTTTTATAATTAATATATAAAAAATTCTATCCTTTATACACGTGGACATGGACTGATAGGGTGACAATTCAACAATTTTACGTTTTTATTTTATGGTGAAAAGTCATTCCTCTATAAATTAAGAATAGTACTATAGACTGAAATTCGCATCCATTCTTCTCAAAATAAATTACCACCATTATTGAATAGTCAAATTTAAGTCCTAAAACAATATGGAGCAGAAGTCCCTCATTTAACAACAACCGTTCGACACAATCAAGCTTTGGTAAGCACTTTAAACAAAAAATAAAAATTACCCACTTGTATCTCTTTATAATGTGTTTTTTATGTTGTTGAAAGAATCTCTTTATAATGAGTTGAGATCCTCGTATTCTCAAAAATAATAGAGTAATTATATTTAAAAGGATTGATTAACACATATTTTAATTCTTTTAATTTTTTTTACTTCGTAAAAGATTGAATATAATGTTTTTATGTGGATATATTGTTTTAACTAGTGTATGTGTATATTTTATCACATAAATGAATTTGATATCTAAATTCATAGTAGATCTTGCTGTTTTAATATTTTTTCACTAGATTTCATTTTATTTTTTCGTATTTTTCCCCCTTAATTGCTTCTACTGGATTCTCAAGGCATTATTTACCTTGGGAAAGAAAGATCTAACTTGAGATATGATTGTGCATTGCTTGTTAACCATTTTTGACATGGGAAAATACTTAGTTTTTGAATGAAATTGTAATTTAAGGGGATGACAAAAAAACTTTGGATCCCATATTTGACCTCTCACTTTCTCTCAATTTTATAAATATCTTTAATATTTTTAATTTATTATTTTAATGTGTGTGAGTTTTATAATTTTTGGGTACCGAATTTGATTCACTTAAAAAGATTTGAGATCTTAGAATTAATTTTGTTCGGAGCAGATATGTGTATACAATGGTGAGAAAAACATCTTTACTAAAATTTCAATGTTTTTTAATATTATATATTATTGTATTTAAAACTAATGGGATATAATATTAAATTAATAAATTAAGGTTACACAAAAATGCAATTATTGTGTGAAAGAAATAAAGTGAGAGAAAAGGTGGGTGAAAAAATAAACAAGGTCCCTTCAAATACGTCGGTTTTGTTACAAATTGTATTATTGATCTATCTAATGGTGTGAAGCTAACCTGTATATATACAAACAAACAAAAAGATGTTTGTATCTTAGTTGTAATAGCTTCATAGTTCTCATTTTTATACGTAAAGATTCCACTAACGTCAAGTGATATATGTGTAGTCACCTTTTACAAGCAGGTTTGCCACCTTTGATTAAAAAGTAGAAAAGAAACTATACGTTATAGTTTTTGTCTAAGTGAAATTATATCTTACATTCAGATTTTGACCCTCTATGTAATCAAAAAAAGTGAATAAAGTATACACTACATTTTTTTTTTTGTTTTTATGGAAAAAAAAAATTTAAATTTTTTTTTTTTGAACAATTTTTTTTTAAATATTATTAATATGAATAAAGCATAAAATTGTTGTTAACCATTACATGTTTTAATTTAATTTTTCCTTCAAATTAAAATATTATTTTCAATAAAAAATAACTCAACTATGTGATAATCTTATGTTAATTATTTTTTCAATGAAAAAATTATTTTCATGAAAATTAATTAATTATGTGATACTGTTTGGATTTAGTCCGTTTGCAGATAGGGAGTCCACCTCCAACAAGGAACGAGGAACCGCGTATTCCCGTTAGAAATATGACAAGAATCATGCAGTGTGCTCTTCCATCGTACGCAAAAATATCTCAAGATGCTAAGGCGTCAACACAACTGTGTGTGTCTGAATTCATGGGCATCATCATCACTGAGGCTGTTGAGAAATGCAATGAAGAAAGTCGAAAGATCATTAGTGGTGAAGATTTAATATGGGCTATGGGTAGGTTGGGGTTTGAGGACTATGTTGGTCCTCTCTCTCTTCTCCTCCAAAACTATCGCAACCGTGCTAGTTGCTCGAGCAGTGGCAATGGCCAACATTGATATGGATATGGTTAAAATAAGTTGTGCTTAAAACTTCATGAATTGGTGACATTGAAAGTATTTTGGTTCCTTCTTTTTAAGTTTTTTTTTATTTCATTTGACTTTCATTGGAGATTTGAGTTATTATTGAGTGTTATATATGGAAAAAATTTAGAATTATTTTATTATTATTATTATTATTACTACTACTACTACTACAACTATTGTCATCATCTTCATCATCATAATCATCATTGTCTATGAAATGTCACTTCAATATTGATAAGTGTTTGATCATAAATGGACACATGACTTTGAAACTGATCAGAAATGGATGTATGTTCTGCCTTGGTTAAAACTACCTTGTTATCATCAACATATCAATGTAAAAGAATTGTTTATAGAACCAATTTGGTTTTACAACACATTTTCCGCGACTTTCAAATACTTGAGAGCATATCCTTTTTCACACGAGTGTGAAATGCTTGGTCTGTGATTGTACTAAGTCTCCCCAATAAGCATAGATGGAACTCCTCTATGAATGATTGGTACACTGAATAGTGAGTGTTGGTCTTTCATCATCTTCTCCACCTAGTGTTTTTCAAAAACCAGGTTACATGCATGATTTGATAAATAATTTTACCTTAAGATTTGGTTTAAAATGTAAAAGATATTTTTATTTCTTTTTCAAGGTTATCTAAATAAAACATATATGAAGATAGGTTCATTTCATTAAATTTTTTTAAATAATGATAGATATGCATTACATGATATATAACTTCCTTACTCTCTATATCATATATTAACGGCCAATTGTCAATTGGTAAAATCAGTCATTCAAAGTTTACTAATTCGAGTATTTCCTATTGATGCTTGACGGTTTTTTTTTATTGAATCAGTCATTCTAAGTTTGCTAATTCGAGCATTTCTATCTTTGTTTGACGAGTTTGTTTATTGAAGGATCTTGAAATATGTGTTAAGAATTTAATTTGAAGTTGTGACAACTCTAAAATTTTACAAAGTTAGTGATTGTAGCTTGAAAGAAAGTCTGCAAGCCTTATCTTTAAGATGGTTTGAACATTAGGTCTCTAATAATTGATATTAATGAAGCAACAAATCTCAAACCATCATTTATACCTCTCACTCAACTGTTCTTCTCTGTGTGACCCTGTAGCTTCTTGTCATGTTGTCAATAATATTATATATTCTATTATATGTAATATTATAAATAATGAGTGGTATATAGTAACAAATCACTGTTAATTAAGTGATAAGAATGTCAAGGGATCTGACGAAACATTTCTGTGATAACGATCTTGTGTATAATTACCCTTTTGCCCTCATTTCTATATTGAATACAAGGCATATTTTGTCACCCTTGTCTAGTTCAATATTGAACCCTTAGACATTCCTCCTGTTATGTAGGAGGGAAAATTCCATCTAGGTCACTCATGTCTCTCAGCATGAATCGTGGAGAACTCACCAACTAACTTTATAGTCACTTTGTTACGAACAACGTTTGTACGGTAACAAAGTACTCGACTCCTACATCTAGGTTACATAGTGGTTTCAAGTCGAAGGGTGGAATACACCACTTATCACTATGAGAATAATTTATGACATTTACATTACTTTCTATGTAGTATTCTCATGACGGGTCAATTCAATATAAATATTACTCAAATTATTTATATCTATGTGAAGACTTGATAACTCTTTATCCATGCCATGATCCGTGAGATGTGATCACCAGTCTACCCACATAGTAGTCTTTATGTTTTAATGCTATCCCACTTCACAATAAAGCTTGACTATAGATACTTTAAGAATAGTGTCCTCATGTTTAATGGGGTCTTATGATTAAGTTATACTTAATGTTTGATTAAACAAACTAATTATTCTAGGGACTTTATTATTTTGAAACGAAACAAAACAAAATCAATAAAGCAGTGTCTTATTATATATTCATAAAATATATTAAAGTCATGATACAAATCCATATCCAATCAATACAGATCGGTTATTAGGAACATAGTGAACTAGAGATAATCTATTTCCAATATTACCTCTAGTTTCTCTCTTTATGACAACTAAACCAGAAAAGTTTCAACTTCTTTTATGTATGATTTTATTATATTGAAAAAGTTTCATGTTAATATTCATCTCCCTAAGGCTCCTATAATTAAAGAAGTTATTTGGATTCCTCCAATTTCTAATTGCACAAAGTGCAATACAAGTGGAGCCTCTACATCATATGATTCTTCTTATGAAGACATTTTTCAGAAATAGTGGTATTGATTTTCTTGGAGGATTTAGAGAGAATTTAGGAGTTGCTTCTGCCAACTTTGCTAAATTATCAGGGTTCATGAAATCTATTGAGGAGACATGTGAATTTGATTGTCAGACATGTCTTTAGAGAAGAAAATTTATTAGTTACTCGTAGCCTTTTTGTTTTTTAAGCGAAAAGTGGTGCAATAAAGGAGCTGCAACCACTCAAATATACAGAGAAAAAAAAGAAAAGATATAAAACAAAGGAGAAGGATGAGGACATTACTAACTATTAAGACCTCGTTAACAATGAATAAATCTAAAGTCGAGAAGCCTTGGTCTATTCCTAAGAAAACTATATTAAAATTCTGTAAAAAATAAAATAAAAAATGGGGATGGGGAAAATATTATTAAAACTGGGGTAGCACTGCTGATAATTTTTTAACTACCTTGGCGGATTTGAACTATGTCCTTTGTAATTATAAAGTTAAGATTTTTTTTTGAGGGAATAAAGTTAAGATCTTACCACTGAGATAACACCTCATATTAGATATAATTATTTTTAAATCATATCTGATTCTATTAATGAATCCAAATAATATAATTTTTTAACATTTATTGAAATTAAATATAAAGAGGTATCAAAATAAATTTTTAGTTTAATTAATTAATATATATAAAAAATCCATCCCTTATACACGTGGTCATGGACTAATAGGGTGACAATTCAACAATTTTACGTTTCTATTTTATGGGGAAAGGTCATTCTTCCTCTATAAATTTAGAAGCGTATAGATTAAAATTTGCACCAATTCTTCTCAAAATAAATTACCACCATTGTTCAATAGTCAAATTTAAGTGGTACACCAATATGGAGCATGGAAGTCCCTCGTTTAACAACAATCGTTCGGCACATTTAAGCTTTGGTAAGCACTCTAAACAATAAACAAAAACAATTACACAGTTGTATCTCTTTATAATGAGTTGAGATCCTCGTATTTTTCTAAAATAATAGAGAGTGATTAACACATATTTCAATATTTTAAATTTTTTTAATTTGTAAAAGATTGAATTTGATATCTAATTTCATAGTAGATCTTACTGTTTTATTATTTTTTTCACTAGATTTTATTTTATTTTTCGTATTTTTCCCCCTTAATTGATTTTATTAGATTCTCAAGGCATTATTTGCCTCGGAAAGAAAGATCTAACTTGGGATATGATTGTGAATCACTTTTTTTTTAAGGAGATCGTGCATCACTTGTTAACAATATTTTTACATGGGAAAATATTTAGTTTTTGAATGAAATTTTGATTTAAGGGGATGGCAAAAAAAATATGGATCCCATATTTGACCTGTATCTCTCTATCTCTTTCTCTCAATTTTTTATATATCTTTAATATTTTTAATTTATTATTTTAATTTGTGTGAGTGTTATAAATTTTGGGGTACCGGATTCGATTCACACTAAAAAAGATTTGAGATCTTGGAATTAATTTTATTCAGAGCAGCTCTGCGTATTCTATGGTGAGAAAAACATCTTTGCTAGGATTTCAATTTTTTAATATTATATATCATTGTATTTAGCACTAATTGGATATAATATTAATTATAATGACAAATTAATTAATTAAGGTTACACAAAACTGCAATTATCGTGCGAAAGAAATAAAATGAGAGAAAAGGTGGGTGAAAAAAATAAATAAGGTCCCTTTAACTACGCCAGTTTTGTTACAAATTTCATTGTTGATCTATCTAATGATGTGAAGCTAACCAGTATATTCACAGACAAAAAAAAAGTTTGTATCTTAGTGTAATAGCTTCATAGTTCTCGTTTTTATACGTAAAGATTCCCCTAACGTCAAGTGATTCATGTGTAGTCACCTTTTACAAGTTGGTTTGCCAGCGTAGATTAAAAAGTAGAAAAGAAATTATATGTCACATTTTTTGTCTAAGTGAGATTATACGTTACATTCAAACTTTGACCCTCTATGTAATTGAAAAAAAGGAAAAAAAGTATACACTGCATTTTTTTTTTGTTTTTAGAGAAAATATTTTTCTTAAAATATTATTAAAATGAATAAAGCATAAAATTATTGTTAACCACTACATGTTTTAATTTAATTTTTCCTTCAAATTTAAAAATTATTTTCAATAAAAAATTACTTAACTCTTTGTGATACTCTTATGTTAATTATTTTTTCAATAAAAAGTTATTTTTATGTTAATTATTTAACTATATATGTGCTTCTGTTTGGATTTAGTTCGCTTGCAGCAAGATTTACCTCCAACAACAAATGAGGAACTGTGTCTTCCCATCCGAAATTTGACAAGAATCATGCGGCATGCTCTTCCTTCGTACGCAAAAATATCTCAAGATGCCAAGACAACAACACAATTGTGTGTGTCTGATTTCATGGGCATCATCACCACTGAAGCTGTTGAGAAATGCAATGAAGAGAGTCGAAGGATCATTAGTGGTGAAGATTTAATATGGGCCATGGGTAGGTTGGGGTTTGAGGACTATGTTGGTCCTCTATCTCTTCTCCTCCAAAACTATCGCAACCATGAGGCTCAATTTAGTGGCATGTCAACTGCTTGTGGATTCAACATGGATGGGTCGGGTGCTGGTGGCTCGAGCAGTGGTAATGGCCAATATTGATATGCAATTAATGTGATGCCCTATCTATCGTACAATAAAATGTGCTTATGGAAGAAAAGTTTTTTTTTGTAATGATTATGGATATGGTTAAATTAAGTTTTGCTTAAAACTTCATAAATTGGTGGTATTTGAAAGTATGTTAGTTCATTCTTTTTAAGGTTCTTTTATTTAATTTGGCTTTCAGTGGTGAATTGAGTAATTACTGAGTGTCATATATGGAAAAACTTGAGAATTATTTTATTATTATTATTACTACTGCTGCAACTAATTTCATCATCATTGTCTATGGAATGTCACTTCAATATTGATAAGTGTTTGAAATTGTAACCTCAAAAAATGAAAATATCATACGAGATCGTCATAAGATAACAATTAGAATTACTCTTAAAACATCTTACACGTACTTCAAGATCAACCTTGTCCTCAAGGTTGCAAAAAAAGTTGATGGGAGTTGAGAGGATCACACTACTATAGGCATGTTGAAATCTTGATCGGGATCACAATCTTCAAAGTAGACACATGAATTCGAAACTGATCAGAAATGGATGTATGTCCCACCTTGATTAAAAACTAATATAATAATTAGCATACTAACATTTGTCATTAAAAAAAATTAGGAGTAAACTTGGACAAAATTCAATGCCCTAATGACATGTAATTGAAGGGTGCATATGATTGAAATAAGCCCAGCCATGAACCATTGATATCCATAATAGAGGAAACACTGCCAAGGTTATTCCAAGGTGAAATATTTAGGAAAAGGACTTTGTTGAATGCAACCTGGTTGCCACAATGTACCTTAATGCCATCTCACAATTTTGTGCACGTCCGTAGCAATACAAGATTTCGAAACCAAAAACTGTTGCATGCGGTTTTAAATATCTTTGTTTCCATTAAAAAGGAAGCATCTTCTCAATAACAGTGTTGTCAATTAGGTTATTAGCAGCTGTACTTGTCTATCCTTTTATCTCTACTTTGATAGATCATAAGCACACACAAATAAATACATACATACTTTTATTTTTTAATTCATTTTAATCATTCTCCAGATTCACAAATCTCAATCACTTCTCATAGTTGAGAACCAACCAAATCTTTTAACGTGTCGCAATTCAAACTCCTATTTCTTGTGACAAATATTTTTGCTTAAGGTTCTTCTTGATTGTGAGGAAAACAAAAGAAATGGGTGTTTGAATTGTGTTGGTGTCTTTTGAATCTTTTTAACATAAGATATAAGTGATGAAAGTAAAGAGATAAGGAGAAGAGATAACACAAATATTTAGCTTGGTTCACCCCACACCCTAGGATTACACCTAATCTCCTTGCATTTCCAAGATATTTTTCCATTATAAGCAAATCCTAATTACAACAACACTAAGACAACCTAGTTTTAGATTTCCTTGCTTCAACGTATAGGACTTCCTAATCTCAATCCAGAGATTTACGACAACACTTATTGATTACAAATAATGTTTTTACATAAACATATATGAAGCACAATACACTTAAAGTGTATCTCTTATAATATTTCTTGACTATTTCTAGAAAATGTATATACTATTACAATAGTATATGAACATGTTAGACTATGTATATATGTATGTATGTGAATTTGCTCAAGTGTCATAACCTTCTTCAAACAAACTAGCCCTTTATATAGAGCTGAAGCTTACTGACCATTGCTTAAGAATTCCTGGTCTTTAAATGCCTGATTTAATGTTGAGATATCCTTATAAATTTCGTCCATGTATCATCCATTCATTTCCATCGACGATACTTTTAATAATTTTAACTCCTTTTCATTAGTTAGAATAAACTTTCCTTCTTAGACAAAAGCCATTGCATGCATCACTAATGAATTTTTGGGTCTATGTTGATATATAAGAACTCAATCTAGAGGCCTGAACCACATTGTTAACTTTCACAGAGTTGACATTAATCTTGATGCAGAACCTTGTCTTTATCTATTCCACATATCTTCATCAAGGTCCAGAGCTTTGATCATAGTCCAGAGCATTGACTGGAGGTCTATAGCTTTGATCGGAGGTCCAGAACTTTGACTTGGTTCAAAGGAAAAGCTTCTCTCATACTCATAATTTTTTGCACACTTAAACACATATTAGAGTTGTTCTCTAATAAGTTCCAAATTACTGATATTTTTCGTAGTACTTATCGACTTGTTTTGCAAGTAATTAAGTATAACACCCCCTATGTTTGTAAATTATGGCAAAAAGTTGTTATAACTAATCAAATACATTTTTATAGATTTTGAGAATGACTACATCAATACGGACTAAAAGAATGCAAATACGCACACAAGAAGCCAAACCAAAGCATCACAAAGACATCTGATGAATAACACGATTTTCTAGGCAAGACAATCATTGTGAAAACGAGTCAAAACAAATATTTCCATAAGGAAAAGTCAAAGGTGATTAGCTAGGGGAGATTTATTCCTCTAAGTGAACTAAGGCGGCTCAAGAAAATATCTAAAGACAATTGTTTTTTTCCTCTTTGAAGAAACCTCGATTCTCTAGGAGAGTATGACTTTGCCTACCAAAGTTAACATTTCAGGACCTCTATATATAAATGTGTAGGTCAATTTAGTAGAGAGAGAGAGAGAGAGAGAGAGAGAGAGAGAGAGAGAGAGAGAGAGAGAGAGAGAGAGAGAGAGAGAGAGAGAGAGAGAGAGAGAGAGAGAGAGAGAGAGAGAGCAGACACAAAAT
>Ga0228710_1006010_pt1 | contig 18628 bp, 9 predicted proteins | sample MedpolnodulmetaG_FD_177995 | JGI IMG/M metagenome (GOLD analysis project Ga0228710, IMG submission 177995) | Root nodule microbial communities from Medicago polymorpha collected in Santa Monica, California, United States - pink nodules | ecosystem: Host-associated > Plants > Roots > Nodule...
AAAAAAAAAAAACTTTTCTTTTTAATCATCACTCTAAAAAATGTACGCGGGTTCGCAGGGTTGCACTTGTGATAAGTGAATTTTTGTTAGGATAGATTAGGGTATGTTCACTTGATTAAACTGGGTCAGGTCTAATGTCCCCCAGCCTCTGTATCCCTTTGTTTTTATTTAATGTATTTTTCATTTGGATTTTAAAAAAAAAAAGATATATCCAAAAGAAAAAATAAAATCAAGAGGTTCCCGTAGGATACTACGGACGTTTAGGGTGTTAATACCTTCCATTTATGTAACTAACCCCCGAACCTAAAATCTTTTTAAAATAGTGGGTTATTTCGAACTTTTCCCCCTTTTCCTTGGAAAAATTAAAGTTCGGTAGTAAAATAAAAATTGTGAGTCAATGCTAACTAATAGTTTGGTCTCCGAAAATCACCGCGACAGGGTATTTGAAGATTGGGGGTTGTGGTTGCATAGGAATTGAAAATTAGGGTAATTGAAGGAGTTCTTGTAATCACAACATTATAATCAAACATTCAAATTCTAGTGGAAGTCCTCGGTAAAGACGTTTTCTACTAAGAAGAGTAAACGTACCCCAACACAAGGACGAAAGGGGAAACTACTATAAATCTCGGTGTGGTTTCTCTTTCCTTTCCTCTTTTACTTTATTTGATTTGTGTATATGATTGTTTGATGATTGTTTAGAACTCATTTGAATATGATCTAGTTACAATTTACTAAACCTTGACTTAATTCGTTGAATTAGGTTTTTCTTTTAATCCATATTGATCATATTTGTATTCAATCAAGTCTCAATTCATCAAATACAATTCATCAAACACATATACCTTGTATTTATTAGTCATAGCGCGTTTTATTGCTCTTCCGTTTGGTTTGAGAATGTCTTGTTTTGTATATTGTATGAGAATTATTAATCATTGATTATATTAAGATTTACCTTTTGAATCTCTCAATTCAATAGTAAATCTTATTGTGTATTACGTTGTCTTAATCTCTTTGTCATTGTTATCGTTTCGAGTACAAATTCGATTAGTCAAATTGTTTTCAAACTCGCTTTCGTTAAAAACTCGATAACTTTTTTAAAATGCTATCCCCCCCCCAAACTCGATAAATTTTTTAAAATGCTATTCCCCCCCTAGTGCATATTCTATCTTGTCATATAGACCAACAAAGTTCATTTAAGAACTCGGGTTTGACAACCTTAATTGTAATTTTTTCTCTGAAATCTAGAATGTCTATTTTGATCCTAAAAATATTTTCATCATGAACGGTTGCTTCTAGTTGATTAAGGAAATATAATAATGACAGCTAGTTTATAGAGAAAAATCGTGACATCCTTATTCATGGGACACCAATTAATATTTTTAACTTTACCTTTTGTTAGCTTAAGTATGATATATCAAAATACACTTTTTTTTTTGAAAAATTAGTAAATATACATGTGATCAATCAATCAATGAGAGTTGCATCTAATGAAAGCAGCTAGATTCTCGCGTAATCAATAAACACCCTTAACTTCATCTTTACATTTCACAACTATGTTGTCGCTGTGGGTTGAGCTCCAAATGTTTGTGTCGTATAGGATGTCTAATCGATGGAGGGGAAAAATCACATGGCTTGAAATTTGAGATAGCCAAAATTTTAAATTTTGAAATAATAAACGATATTTTAACATCAAAATTTTGATGTCAAATACAATATTCTTTGATTTTTATATATAATTGTAAAATGTATATTATAGAAGATAAAAAATAAGAGAGAGATAGAGATAAATATATATGGTGTCCCATACAGTGTACTATATTTGATATGATGTTCAAATACAACTCTTTGCATAGACGGTCCTATGCGAATCCTTGCGAGTGCAAGTGCCCCCAACTTGTTTTCAACAAATGTCCCTTAATACTACATATGTTTTTCCTTATTTCTTAAAACTTTTGGTTGTGTGACAATGTCTTTAGGTAAAGGAGATTGATTTACACATGATTGTAAGAGATGGTCGAAGAAGGTGCAACAATACTATTGTGGTTGTTGATAGTGGTTGTTTATTATTTTTCTCACTAGTGCGTTGTGGTGTATCCATAAAGACGCTCCAACGCTCAAGTTAGCGAGGTCTCAAGGTGCTTTGAGGATTATCTCTGAATGAGAATGTGTACATATTTTTGTGGATGGTGATATATCTATAGATTCCTAGGTGGCACATGAGTGTGTTTTGTTTGTGCATGTATGTGTATTTTGATGGTTGTATTGATATGGGGAAAACGCCAGGTGACTGCTTAATTCCTTAGAGTGCTAATATTGTCTCTAAGCATCTTATTTGGTGCTTCACGACTCTATGTTGGAACAGGTTATTTGTAGATGTCTTTAGGTGCCTTACTGGGCTTTAAATTTGTTAGTAGATCTTAGTTTCAAGGAGTGGGCCTTAAACTAGTCTACAATAATAGCCCCTCAAAGTGCCGCCTCATTGCTTGAGGTGGGGACATATGGTAATTTGTAGTCTTTTGAATTCGACAGTTAACTTCAAGTGGTTGTCTTTGTTGAGTATGAGATCGAACAACGATCATGTTTGGATGTGATATGTCTTAGTGTTGGCAAAGGACGTGTCTTTTAATTTCAAGGGGAGTCTTAAACTTAGTGTTGTCTTTTTATTTCCATCATGTTTGGAGTATTAGGTTAGTCACCACGGGAGAATTAAATGACGATGATACTTTTGAGGATGATACAACTTTTTGCTTGAACGGTCATATTCGACTCATTTTTAGAGAGAGATGAGTCGTTGGTTCCATTTTTATAGATGTTGGATCTTTGTATGGTGAGAAATGGAGAGTTGTCATTTCAATTCCTTTGTCTGTGTAAATATTATCCTTTCCCTTCAGGGTTGCTTTATTGTCTTTTTCTCTTTAGGAGTTCCTTCTTGTACCACCAATGAAAAGAAAAACATGCCTTGAAGAAAAGAAAAACATACTTTAGAGAACAGTAGGAGGAGAAAACCTACCTTGAAGCTCCAAATGTTTGACCTTTGTCTCGTACCACCAAAAAATTTAATCAATATAAGGGTATGTAAGGATCTATATTTATAGGCATCTTAGCTTGGAGATTAAGTTATGATTTATGGGCTTTTTCCTCCGATCTAGCTTGAAAAAGAGGCAAATAATGCATTATGCCTACAACAAAAGCGCATAGCACATAACCCCATGCATAGGGGTGTATTTCACATCCCTAAAGCACGTGTGTGCTTTCCCATACATAGGGGTACATTACACAACATCTTAAGGGAGAATTCTTCAATTTTTCATCCTTTTTTTAGCGTTCTTCTAACTTGGGATGAATTTTTTCCAACTTGTATTATCTTTAAAAACCTAATATGAACAATTGATCGTCATTTTTCATATCCTTTGATCCTTCACGCCGTGTCTTGCTTTGCCAAATTACGTGATTCAGCAATAAAAAAGAATCAACACATTTATGGAGTTGAATGATTTAGGAAGAAACTAAATTACAACGACTTGAATGATTGTAGGTGTTTATTGGTAGAATATGATTAGGTTAAAATAAACAACAGACAAGTTGTGTTAGGATTAAGCTTCATTAGTTATTTCACCAATATATTTCCTTGATCAAGTATAAACTCATCTTGTCCCAATTACACCTTCACATGTCTCCTTCCATATATCTTGTAGATAATGAGAGTCATCTTTTGTCTCTAAAATTTGATGTTTCACTCAGTTAGCTAAAAGTGAAACATTAAGTTCCAATAGTGTGTGTGATTGTTAACCTAGTTTGATGTCTCACAACTAGCATCTACAAGTGCCCTTCCACATGTCCCTTACAAGGGATGCATATGTCTAGCACTCCCTGAGTCAAAAGATCAATCTTGGATTGCTAGTCAAAGAATCATTAAGAGTAGTAATAAAGACACTAATATCATAAAATAGGATTTATTTATATCCAGTCAGACCAAGAATTTACATTAGATCTCTAACTAGTTGCACTTAATCCCAAAATAAGGAGAAATTAGCTACACATAGTATATAACATACAAGACATATGATAGGAGGTCGAAGTGTTGCATCAGTCGACTTGATCTACAAGCCTTCGATGATTCTACCTTACTTTTTCCCTTTAACTCTATCATAAGCTTGCTTTCTGTATCTCGATTATTGAATGAATGATTTCAAATGAGCTGCAATCCTTTATTTATAGATTCGCTAGGTGAAACTCCTACTCACTAAACCACTTTTATTCGTTGGGCGACTTAGAAGCTTTGCTAGGCTATTTTCCCTTGTTTCAGAGTTTGAGTCTTTGTCTTATCTTTTTTGGATGAAGGTCCTGGTCTTTTTAGGTTCCATTTTTTAAATTTTCATTATTGGTTGAACTGAAGTGCATTGTGTTAATATAAGCAATAAAATCACAAGAAATACTAATATCAGATTGATACTTTAATGATTATAATAATTGGCGATTTTCATGTTGTTTCTTGCAAAATAATCAATAACTGTCATGGGTTATATAGATAAAATCAAGTTCATTTGGCATTTATCAGAAGAAGCAAGACAAATTGGTTAAGCGCTTGAGGATAGATCTCACTCAGAAAGAGGATGCCATTATCGTCACAGTTGGGAAAATGGATTCTCTTGTTGCCACCCAAAAGGATGTTGAGACTGCTCACATATTAAAGATGGAAAAGATATTGGTTCAGCATGCGGAAAAGTTGACAAATCTCTCCAACTAGTATTAGGCCAATGTAAAAGAAATAAAAAAAAATTATTCCATAAATACTTCTTTGAGATCTTTAAGAATGGTGTTTGGCAGGTTGGTGATAGAATGAGAAAACTCCAATGATGAGTTTGGAAAAGCTTGAGATAAAAGTTAGTTAGAGGAGAGAGAAAGAGAAAGAAATGATTTCATAAAGTTTGTTATATTCGTTGATCTCAATAGTGCTTACATGTATTTATAGATCCTAAGAGAGTGTAACAGTTGGCACTACTACAGCTGTACACAGTGAGATATTTATGAGACTCTTAACAATACTAGAGTCTGTAATATAATAGACTAAGTTTAATATAAACTGACTAAGTCTAATACTATAATATTCCCCCTTCAAACTGAGGGTGTCTCCAACCCTGAGTTTGTCTATGAGATATAAGAACCTTGTTGTAGATAAAGGTTTTGTTAGATTGTCATGTGTTGGAACAGGAGAAACTTGAAGACTTTTGTTAATAACCTTCTTTTGACAAAAAATATATCCAATTCCACGTTTTGTTCTGGAATGAAGCGCAGGGTTGTGAGCCGATGAAATAGCACTAAGGTAATCAAAATATATCTAAGGTACTTTGGTGGGAACTTTGAGCTCTTGAAGAAGAGACTACATCCATAGTATCTCAACAGAATCTTGAGCAAGGCTTATGTATTCAGCTTCAGCACTTGATCTAGCCATTAAGGTTTGCTTTTAGCCCACCAAGAGACAAGGTTAGGACTCAAGTAAATACAAGCTCCCAATGTACTTCTTTTATCATCAGGATTAAATGCCCAATTAACATCACAACAACTAGTAAGAGAAATAGGTTTATGTAGAGAAGCAACCTTGATAAGAAGACCGTGATTTAAAGTTCCTTGAAGGTACCTGAGGATCCTTTTGACCGATTTCTAACGATCTTCAAGAGGTGTAGAGAGAACCTGCACACCTTGTTCACTGAATAAGAAATCTATGGTCTTGTGATGGTAGCATAGTGTTGAGCCCCTACTATTGATCTAAATAGCAACATGGTTGGAGCCAAATTTAGAGAGTTTGGTGCTTGAGGCCATATGAGAGGTCATATTGTTTGCATTTTCAATATTGGCATTGGATAGAATATTTCTAGTGTACTTGGTTTAGGAAAGAAGGAGGGAGCCAGAGTTTGAGTGATGGACCTCTTGAGGGAAAAATCTGAGTTCAGCTTTTGAACAAGTTGTTTAATCAAACTCTTGGAACTTCGAGTAATGATGATATCATCAACATAAACAAGAATAAAGGTGTTTTGTCTTTGAGCATGAAGTGTGAAAAGAGAAGGATCACACTTGCTAGAATGGAAACCTAGATTAACCAAAGCAGCTTTTAACCTCTCAAACCAAGCTCTTGGAGCTTGTTTTAATCCATACAAGGCCTTGTTCAGTTTGCAAACAAGGGAAGGGTAATCCTGCTCAAAACTAGGAGGTTGAGTCATATAAACTTCTTCAGTGAGATAACCAATGAGGAAAGCATTATTAACATCTAACTGTTGCAAAGGCCACTGATTTGTAATATCAATAGTGAGAATAATTCTCAAAGTAACATGCTTCACAACTGGAGAAAAAGTCTTAGCATAATCAAATCCTGCTTTTTGATGGAAACCCTTGGCAACTAATATGGCTTTGTATTTATTAACAATGTCAGATGGATTTTCCTTGAGTCTAAAGACCCATTTACAGCCTATAGCTTGCATGTTAGAAGGTAACTTAACAAGGGACCAAGTATTGTTCTTCTGAAGTGCATCATATTCAACCTTCATAGCATGATGCCATTGGGGGTCCTTAAGAGCTTGTTTATAACTGGTTGGTTCCATCTGAGTTAACAGAAGTGTAGGTTGCAATCTGGGTTGAATTATACCATGTTTACCCCTAGTGGCCATGAATTGAGTGTTTCGAGGATGAATACGGTGAGGAACAACAACATGTGAGATGGACTCATAAGAAGAGGAATGTGTGGAAACAGACCCATAGATAGATGTGTTAGTGTCAGACTCAGAGGTTGGAATAACAGTGATGGGAGTAGCATTAAACACGACATCAGTATTGAAATGATTATTGCTAATGTTGCTTGGTGAAGATAAATCTTAGTACTGAGGAGAAGTTGGCATATTGAGACTAGCTGGTGAATGAGGGGAGATAAACTGAGATGGTGGTGAATTCATAGGAGAAGTAAGTGGATTAGTGGGAGTAGTGTATGGAGAAGAAACACTAGGGGAGTAGTTTGAAGGTGATGAACTAGAAATGGGGTCAAGTGTAGGGAGAAAAGTGGAAAGAGTGGGTAAATCAACCATCATAGAGGGGCAAGACTAAGAAGAAAATAGCTCAGTGTAAGGGAGTCTAAGTTCATTAAACACAACATCTTTAGAGATAAAAATCTTTCTAGTGGGATCAATACATTTGTATCCTCTGGGTGAAGTAAAATAGTCTAGAAAGATGCACTCTTTTGAATGGAAATCCAGTTTTTGTGTGTTATAAGGTATCAAGAAAGGAAAGCAAGAACAACCAAAACTTTTTAAAAAGTTGTAATCTAGAAACTGTAAATGAAGCATGAAAAATGGGGATTTATTATCTAAAGTAGGTGTGGGCATTCTATTGATAAGATAAGTTGATGTAAGAAAAGCATGATCCCAAAAAGATAGAAGCATCTTAGCATCAGATAGTAAGCTTAAGCCAATTTCAACAATGTGTCTGTTTTCTTTCAACTGACCCATTTTGGTGATGTGTGTGAGGGTAGGTTAGTCTATGTATGATGCCTTGATCATTAAGAAATTTGGTAAAAGGGTGAAATTCACCACCACCATCAGACTGAACAGCTTTGATTTTGTGATTTAGTTGTAATTCAATCGTAGTTTTAAAGCTTTAAAAGGTAAGGAAAGTATGAGACTTCAAATTTAGAAGATAAATCCAAGTAAATCGTGAGAAAGTATCAACAATTGTTAAGAAATGTGAATAACCACAAGAAGATTTAATAGGAGCAAGACCTCATAAATCACAAAAAAGAAGTTCATGTGGTTTAGCATAGACAATAGTTGATGCAACAGTAAGTAATCTATGAGTTTTACCAAGACAACATGAATAGTAAAAATCAGATAAAATTTAATTAGGAGAAGGAACATTACATAGTTTCATAACATTTTTGAGTACCTCGTAATGAGGGTGGCCTAGCCTACTATGTTATATTCTATACAAAGATGAAGTGAAATTGTTTAAAGGACTAGCTGCAGGGTAAGCAACATTATTACATTGATAGGTATCAAACTGTAAGCTAGAACTATTTCCTACAGGAGCACAATTTTTATTGGTGTTATAAGCTAGATTATCAGTAGAGTTTGAAATAGCAGGCTGAGAGGAAGGATGGGGATGAAACTGATAGATATCATCAAACCCTGACATTTAACAAAGCATTCATTAGGATGAAATTCAAAGAAGACATTGTTATCTCTAGCAAATTGACTAACACTAGCTAAGTTTTTAGTTATAGATGGAACAAGGAGTAAGTTATTGAGTTTTAAGTGGTGTGAGGTTGAAAGGGTGAGTTAAAACTCATTGAACCAACAGAAGTTATAGACAGACCTTATCCATTTCCAGTGTGAACTTAGTTAGAACTAGATAAGGATACAATATCCATCAGGAGTCACATGATGTGTAGCTCCTGAATCAGGGTATCAAACATGATTGAAGCCATTGCCATTAGAGTGAACTAATTCAGCAGAAGTACCAGTAAATAAGGCTTGAGGAACCTGAGGCCTTTGTCCTCCAAGAGATTGAGGAAAAGGAGAAAACCAAGGTCTAAGAGAACCTGCAGAAGCAGGAGCACGTGGCTGCATCCAAACATTAGAAGGTGCACCATAACCATATCCATGAGGTGTAATATAGTCATATCCATATCCATAAAAGGCAAAAGAGGCATCATATTGAGGTTGAAGGCGATAGTGACAGTAACTAGCATCATGTCCAGACTTGTAACAGATCTGACAATGCACATAAGGGCACCCAAGGTTGTTTCCTCTTGTACCTCTGCCACTAAAACGTCCACCTATAAATCCTCTGCCACAAGACTAACCTCTACCACCAAAGTAGGAACCAGAAAATTGATTTTGAGGATTAAACTGAGAGTTAGGGTTGGAATTACCATCATGAAATGCAGGATGAAGTGTTTATCCTTGAGAATCAGCACCTAAGTCTTAGTGTGACTAATAGAGGTAGGTTCATTGAATACAACTTTCATGAACCTTTCATTGCGAGATTCTTGAGTAAGAAATTGAGATTCAAGTTCATCTAAAGAGATGAGTTCAAATTTACTATTAACATATACAAAAACAGCGTTGAACTCTTCTGGAAGTGCTTCAAGAACAACTTCAATAAGATCACGATGAGGAACATGATCACCTAAGAGAGTGTGAGAGTTAGCACTACTACAATTGTACACGATGAGATATTTCTAAGACTCTCAACGGTACTAGAGTCTCCAATATAATAGACTAAGCCTAATATAAATTGAAGTCTAATACTCTAATAGTTGCGGTGTTTAACACAGCAACCCCCTTGAGTTTGGATGATGTTGATGTGTCATGGTGGCCTTGATGTTCATCATTAGTGTCCTTTAACTCTATGTTTGGTTTGTAAATCATGACTTGATGGTCGGTGGCGTATTTGACCCTTAGCTAGTAACACTTGTTGCTTTTTCTATGTTTTTGTAATTAATGTGTCATTGATTTCTATGTTTTCGTATCTTTATAAATATTTTCTTCAATTTATGCTTTCCAAAACGTCATTCAAATTTACTTCTTTTTTGCATTTTCTTTGATGTTGAGTGTATGGGTATTGCCTTGGGCCTGTATAACCCCTTGGTTTTGTTTTTCTCATATGGAGTTGGTGTTCGTTGATGGTTAATCATCTTGTTCTTATTGTCTTTCGGTGATGAAAGTGATGGTAGTATGTTGGCTAACATTGAATTATGTGTCTGTCTTGACAATTGCACCCTTATGGCGCAAATGTCGAGCAATTGTTTTGAGGGGTCAGATTGACTTTGAGCGTCTTATGTGATGCTTCATAGCATTTGATGCTTCACGGCTCTTTGCTATCACATGTGATATGTATATGTCTTTAGGTGTCTCATTAGAGCTTCGGTAGTGAACTTTGGATCCAAGAATTGGGTCTCATTCGAATCAGAGACTAAAAGTGCATTTAAGCTTTTTAAATATAAACTAGGTCAATACCACTTTTAGTTTGACAAAATTATCAAGTTAGTCCTTTAAGTTTCAAATGTTTAAAATAGGTCATTTTAGTTGATAAACTATTTCACCGTTACCCCTGCTATCAGTCTCCGTTTAACTGATGTTGATGTAGCCATTAAGTTGTTGACTTGGATAAAAATGTTGCCTTTTAAAAGCTCCAGGGGTGTCAAAACGCTACCCTGGAGCTTTTAAAAGGTAGCGTTTTGATCTAAGTCAACAGCTTAACGGTTACATCAGCATCAATTAATTATTAACTGACATCATGGGTAACGGTGAAATAATTTATCAACTAAAAGGACCTATTTAAAACTTTTGAAACTGAAAGGACTAAATTCTGTCAAACTACCTATTTAAAACTTTTGAAACTGAAAGGACTAAATTCTGTCAAACTAAAAGGTTATATTTAAAACTTTTGAAACTTAAAGACTAACTTAAAAATTCTGTCAAATTAAAAAGACCAAACGTGATATTTAGCCTATAAACTAGTTACGAAGTATTTTTCTTCATTCATATCGCATGAACGTGGTATTTGGCCTATAAACTATTTAGGAAGTATTTTTCTTCATTCATATCGCATGCATGATGCATATCACCCGAACACCAATCTAATTTATTGGGTTCGATAAAGTTTACATTGAATATAACCACCGTAAAGCAAGAAAAACACACACTTAAAACGAATTCAATTAAATCTATTAGTAGAGATTCCCTAAATTGTATAGGCTCTATGATCACCTAACCCCCCATTCATGTATCTTCAATCAATTATTGAAGTCCAGCAATGAGGCAATAACGTTGTTTCTTTGTTAAAAGATGCCTACGTGTTTACCACCTTACATTTAAAGAGAAAGAACAACGATTTTGATCACTCAAACCATGAGTTATTCATTACCATCCCTCGTATTTAATTATGGATTTGATTTGTATACATATGTAATTTTTTTAAGCTATGTATTTATATACATCTAAAAAAATTATATTCATATTTTAAGAACATATATAATTGAATGTATAAAAGAAAAAGTGACATAATATTAGAATTTGATCGAATGTTAACTTGTGCTCTATTAGAATTTAATCGAATGTTAACTTGTGCTCTAAGAATATAATATAAAAAACTAAAAATAAAAATATAATCTTAAAAATAGTGTATGTATTATTTTAAAAGTTTTTGAGAGAGAAAATTCATTGCATTTCATTAGACAAAATGTATCAAATACATGAGATTATATCTTCTATAACATGGGGATAGGATTAGATGTGGTTGTCACAGCTAACTATTGAGCTCCGTTCTAAAAATAAAAGTTTAAAAACTTGTGTTTTCAATATAATTTTTATTTTTAATTCAGTTTTTGGATTATTAACTTTTGTCCTAAAGATAAATAAATAATCTCTTTTCTTGTATCAATTCTCAAAGTAGAAGTAAATTATTAGTACAATTGCATGTGATAATTATGTTCTTTTACTTCAATTTAAAAAATATATAATAGATTCTCTGTGATATATAACTCATTATTGTAGCATAAGTTCAAGAAAATTAATGAAGGTAGTCAGCAAAGGTAACTATCAGTCACACACCAAAGTAACGTGTGTGTGGCGTGTGCTCTCTAAAAAAGGAATAGATTAGGACTTGTTTGGGACTAAAAGGATAAGCACTAAACTTATAAAAAAGGGAATTAAAAAAACAATTGTGCTTGTGTTGTGGTAATTAGCTGGACAAGTCATCACCTATAGCTAACGTGAGAGTATTGACTTAATAGGATACATTTTATTTATGCTTTTTCGTATACTTCTGTATATACATTTGAAACATACATTTGAATTTGATGGAGTCTAATTAATTTACATTTCCTCAAAAAATAATACTTTTATATTTTGTCAAAAATAATTGATTAATGCCTTTTGTTTTTGACAAGTAATTGATTAATACCTAAACATTAATAATATTGTAGAACATAAATATCACCATCTTACTAGATCATAATTTTATTTATTTTTTGTCAAAAAAAAAAATAATATTATTTCCCAAAATCTGTTTACCTTATCGAAAATAAGTTAGTAACAAAATATGATTAGTTGTGTCTGGAGACCTGTAATGAACGAGTTAACTCGAACATAGTTTAAGACACGACTCTACAGTTAATTCATTGAGTTTGATTCATTAACTAAATTAACTAAATTTAAATTGAAAATAGAGACCTATAATGAACGAGTTAACTCGAACATAGTTTGAGACTCGACTCTAGAATTAATTCATTCAGTTTGATTCATTAACTAAATTTAAGTTGAAAATTAAGTTTGTTAACTTAACAAGTTGGACTTAAGTTATAGTCCGACTTATTTGATTCATGACATGACTTCGTCATATATATAATGCTTAAATTATTTTATTTATTTTTTTTAAAAAAATGCATACCTTAAACTTTTTGAATTATGTGATTCGAACAAATAAATTGAATATAACAAGTTGAACCAGTTTTTACATGAATTTGAAAAGAGTTAAATTTGAGCTAAAAAAAGTTTATATCAAATTGGAGTTAAGTTTTTAGTTAAACTAATTCCTATCGAATCAGGTTGATATGAAGCAAAATTAACTTTACTCAACTCGTTTCAAAACTTAGTTGCTTAAAAATAGTTATATATGAATAATATTCTCTCCATCCCCATTAATGGATCTGTAAAAAAATTGACTTTGATCCTTTTGTTAAGTCTAAGTTTTAAAAATAAAAAAACTAAACTAACAGTGTGCCATGTGGACCAATCATTCCATGCCACATGGCACAATAAAAGACAAAAAATTTAGAATTAAAATATTCCAAGTATTCAATTCATTATTAGTCCTTGCACTTTCAGCACTTTCTACACTTTGATATTAGTCCCTGAACTTTTTTTTCGTTTTTTTTATAAATATTTCAATGACATTATAATGTTTTATTATAATTTTGTTCATTATTTCTATTGATAATAATTCTAAAAAGATAAAATAAAAAATACTTTTTAATGAAAGATTTAGCTTTAATCTTATCGCATCGTCTTTTTCCTCTAATTGTGATGTCCCTGCTACCAGTGAGCTATGTTCACAGGGAAATTAGACAAATTATTGAAATTGATGAAATAATCTAATTAAAATTATATGTTTTATTCTAAAATCTTCAAATTAATAACAAAATATTTAAATTTAATTATCATTAAGGAGTATATATTTTTCATATATATTTACTTTGCAAGGGAACATAATGTATATTTCATCATAAGATGGAAAGGGAAGATAAATTAAGGTTCACTTAGTGGAGGAAAGTATAATTTACTCTGAAAATGATCTTATTAATAAATAAATTCTTAAATATTTAATAATAACTCAAAAATACAACATGACCATCATTTTAAATTTACATGTTTAACGGATAACCACTCTCACTACATATTTTTTTATTTTTTTCCCTTTTCGTAGTTTTTTCCCTTTTCTTATTGTTGTGTTTGCTAGTTTGTCTACTAACCATACAACTCATCACTCTCACTACATGTATTAAAGGTGATTCTCCATTATTGAAGAATCCATATTGGTGATTTAAACTAAAAAAATATATGATTTTTTATAATTTTGAGAAGATATTGAAAAATTAAAAATAAAAAAAAAAAGGGACCAATACCAAAGTGCAAAGATCTATATCAAAATGTGTTGATGTGCAGAGACTAATACCAAAATTTTGAAAATTTTGTCTTTTAGTGTGCCACGTGGCGGAGAATGATTGGTCCACGTGGCACACCGTTAGTTTTGGTTTTTCTTTTTAACTTAGACTTAACAGAAGGACCAAAGCCAAAATTTTCACAAAGTGCAAGGATCAATGCCAAAATCTGGTGAAAGTGCAGGGATCAATGACATATTTAAGCCTTTAATTTAATATTACATACGTGAGTCTACATTGACAAGACTCGGTCTCTATATGAATTTCTTGCAACATATTTGCAACAACTTGTTGTGAGAATCTGAATCTCACATCTACATAAATTACAAGACATAAAGATTGAATCTAAGTGATTTAAAGTACTCATAATCAACCCTGTTCATAAGTCTAAAAAACATAGCTTTTTCATTGTTATTGTTTTACTAACAATCTGTGCGCCATTAATTTGGTATGTTCAATCTCTTAAACCAAATTAATTACTTTCAATATAATCATCTATATTATTTTGAAAAACAATTTACTTGAGATTTATTTGAATCTATTATGTTCCAAAACCCTTTTTAAATACTATTTTGTTCTGCCCCTTGGTGGTGTATTGCAAATGATTTTTATCTGTTAGAGTATCATCATAGTTGGAATATGAGTTATATACAATGATACCTTTGCATATATGTAGTATTTAATAAAAATATTTTCTTTTTTATTAGGTGATGTTTTTCTTCTTAACTAGAACAATAAAGATTTCATGGTAAAAATAAAACAAATTTCATTCTAAATATGGTTAACCATTTGAATTCTCATATGTTATACTTCGAACAACCTATGCAATATGAATCATCAATCCAATATGACACGATGCTTTGGCAATCTTTGTATTCCCATTATGACCTTAATATAATCTATGATAGTTTCTAACTACCCAATATTTTTTATATAAAACAAATCTTCGTCTTTTCTTCCCCATAATCCAAAATTATAACTCCATATATATATATATATATATATATATATATCATAAACTTTTCGAAACTGAACAGAGAAACAGGGGGCTGCATAAGATATTTTTGGTCAACTTTTTCAAATGTTGCATTATAAACTTTACCATGCACCCTTAGTAAGAATGGGTAAGGCCTATCCATTTATTCTACTAAGGACCATTCAAGGTATTTGGTGTACTTATGTGATTCATGGGCATAGGTAGATCCTTTAGATGACAATTTAGGAATCTCAATTGTTTATGTTTGAATTACCTCTAAGATAGTAAGTCATTACTTTATTAACCTTACGAAGGCATAAGGATTGACGACCATATACCCGTATTGTGGATATAACCTTATTGTAACCAACATGAGCAACTTGACAGCTAGAGGGGCTCAAATAGAATCGTTGTCTCATCAATGATAATTGTTTGTCTTTAGTCCAACAAAGAAATTTAAGAGACACAGAGAATCCTAACCACCGCTAAACTCTACAACAAAAATCATTTTATTTTTCTGCAATCAACTCAATTGTTTTGCGAAATCAAACCAAACTTGCAAACTCCCCCCATTTATTTTTAATTTATTTATTGTTTTAATAAGTTTAGCTAGTTTGCCTAATTGAAATGAATATCCCTGTTGAGACGATTTTATTTTCTACTTTAATACTTGAAAACGGTTTGATGCACTTGTAAAATTTGGGCAACCTTCAATGAAAATGGTTTAGTGCACTTGCCAAATTTAAATTATTAATTTGAACTCCTCATTAAAGGTTTCCAGGTTATATAATATTATAATCTGAATCCCCTAAAATTTTAGAAAAACGCAGAATGTTGCTTTAGTTTATCAAATTATTATTAATATACAATTCGAAAAATAAAATCCAAAAACATTAAAATACTAGTTTGGCATATATAATCTGAAATGTGTCAACCCCTTATAGACCATTTCAAATACGAATTATAGTACATAAGTTGACACATTTTAAATTATATAATCCAAATTGAGAATATGCATTTCAAATTATATAATTTGAACGGTGTCACACACACACAAATATTTATTTATATATATATATATATATATATATATTCAAATTATATAACCCATGATTTTTTCTAACCAAATTGACATATACACGTGTTAATTAGTTAAGAACTTTTTTTTCGCAATTTGAGGAATCCATATTGATTTAAACATGCATCCAACACAAATTATAGGCAAAATATTTAATGAAAACATATGAAACAACACAAACTAAAGATATAACAAAAAAGTGGCACAAATATTCAAATGTTACAATAAAATATTCAAATAGAAATAAAAATCAGAAATTATCCAATTGTTACATCAAGTCATAAAATTACTGGCCCTCCTTGAATCTTGTCCATGATATGCTCCAAACTCATCCATGCTGAACTTTCCCTCTCCACTTGACCATCACCCATTATCCCTCAAACAAGATCTCTGATGCGCCCTAGTCGTGCGCTCGTGTCTAACTGTTGGTGGTCCTCGTGCTCCTCAGCAACAACCTCCTAAAGGGACGTATGCTAAGGTGACTTTAGAGTCTGTACATCCTCTAGTGTAAGTATGATGTATGAATGTGAAATGGTAAAATATTATCTCATGTATTTAATGTTTTCTCTATAACAGTCATGATAACCTGACCGAAGTCCTGGTCAGAAAACACATGATTAAAACTGCATGTAGTTTTGAGCCACCTTCTGTTGGGTCGTCAAGGGAGAAGCAAACAAATGTGAATGTATGGGAATGATCAACACATATTGTAACGACCCAATTTTTAGGATATTATTATTTTAATTATTTATTTAATTATATGCTTGTTTGATGTGTTTGAATTATAGAGTTAATTGATCTTTATTAGAAATAGAGGAATTAAGGGTATTTTGGTTATTTGAGAGTGAATGCATTTTAAATTTAGAAGTGGAGAAATATTTAAGGAGGTTAGTAGTAAGTTTGAAGAATTAATAGAATAGAGGTAATTAGTAAAAATTGAGAATTAAATGAATTAGAATGAGTGGTGTTATTTTTAATAGTAAGAATAATGACTAAACCCAATAAGAGTAAGTGAATGAAGCCAATTGGTGTGGGTATATAGGACTAGTAGTAGTCATAAATTAGGGTTGTGAAGTCATTTGGTAGGTTTACAAAATATAGGCTAGAGAGAGAATATAGAAAGATAGAGAAGAAAGAAGATCTGAAGGGAGAAAAGAAAAGAAAGCTTTGAGGACTAAAGTAGAGGGGAAGATTTGAGCTTATGAGGATTAACTTTTGGGTTCTAAGGTAAGAGGAAAGATTATCTTCACCATCTAGAGCTTATGAGTGATTTTGTGATTTTAGGTCATGTTTGTTCTTGCATTTTTATGAAAAGATTATTGAATTAAGTTGATTTTCGTGCTCCATTAATTATGGTTAATTTGAATATATGAAAAGTGATGTAATCATGTTGTTGTTGCATAAAAACCTATGTTTGTTTATGATAAGTTGTTGTTTAAGTGTTTTTAGCTTAATTGAGTAAAAATCATGAAGTTGTTGATGAATAATGCTAAATTCATGTTCTAACTACTTATTATGTTATTGGGTATGAGATTATGTTGAAATTCATGAAGTAAAGTATGTTCATGTCTTACTTGGATTAAATTGTTGTGAATCTTGTGAGAAATGGGTAATATTCATGGAAATGTTGTTATTATGATTTGGTGTTGATAATTTGAATAGATGAATATATGTTGTTGTTGTTGACTTGTTTGGGTGTTAGAATAAATTGATTCATACTCAAAATGTTAGTACAAGGGGTCAATTTCCTTATCCAAATTGGTTCATACTCAAAGCACAAGAAAAATGTCATAAAATCGATAATATCAAAACTTATCAATCAAAAAGAAATAAGAAAAATACAGTCAATTCATATCCTTTTAAGATAAAGTTCACAAAAATTTCCTCTCCAATAAAAGAGTTTAATCAGTTATCAAATCAGTAATACAAATCACACTCAATACAATTATGCGTAGGTTGCATGCTCTTGTAACTATATGATCCGGATATAATCAGCCCGCCACTAAGGCACCACACAGAATTTAATTGCAACCCGCTACTAAGGCACCACACAGATGCATATGCTATGTCATGATAATGAATGCAATCCCCACCACTTAGACAACCACACAAAAAGTAATAACACATTATCATGTGCATGACAAAAGAAATCTTTCATAAATGTCTTATTTCCCTTGTTATTATTTCAGTTTCATAACAGTCTCACATTCATTCCCAACAGCCAAAAACATATGCCCACCCATGGAAAAGAAAATCAATTTTTCATCCTTTAAGTTCATATAATAAGTCACACACATAAATTTTCATGAATAATATGCAATCCCATTTTATGATTCATCGATCTTGTTGGAACAAGGGTGTTTCACAAGTCACCTATTGAGTTTTGACAATAACAAGGTATTAAAAATATTCAATTGGATATGCTAAACAATTTGTTCAAGTGTGCAGGATCCATAATCAAAGTACTATTCTTAAAGATTCTGATTGAACAAGTTCAAGAGCAAAGAAATTTATTTGAAGCTTAAAGCATCTGGAAGAATGAGACTGAAAAACTGCGTCTGAAGAACTGCATCTGAAGAAACGAGTCTAAAGAAGAGCTCCTGAAGACACGTCATCAGAAGCAAGAACATCAGAAGCACTGATCATCAGAAGCATATCTCGCCAGAAGCTACTTCACCAGAGTTGACAAAAGACAGTGTACGAAGTGTACGGCCACGAACTCTGCAACCACCTTCTCTGCAGTGTTTGTCTCTACAACAAGACAAAGATAACAGTAACATTGCTGCAGAAGTTGTTCCTTTTGTTCTGGAATGGATTTGAATTAAGTTCTTCATAGGACAACTATCAAATCAGGCAAAAGATCAAGGGT
>Ga0228710_1006012_pt1 | contig 18625 bp, 11 predicted proteins | sample MedpolnodulmetaG_FD_177995 | JGI IMG/M metagenome (GOLD analysis project Ga0228710, IMG submission 177995) | Root nodule microbial communities from Medicago polymorpha collected in Santa Monica, California, United States - pink nodules | ecosystem: Host-associated > Plants > Roots > Nodule...
TATACAGAGAGAGAGAGAGAGAGAGAGAGAGAGAGAGAGAGAGAGTCAGAATCCATTGACATCTGTCTAAGTTCAAAAACTTACACCAAATCTCACAATCAACGCCCAAGACAAGAAAATGAACACAGATAGAAGAAAAATACAAAAAATTTAGAACTTCAAAACATACATGAACAATTTTTTAATTTTTGTTTAAATCCAATAACAGATTATAAGATAAACCATATTATTTTTAGTCAAATCTTAACTAATCAATCATCAAGTCTAATTTGAAGTCCATAATTACTGTCTTAACCCCCCTCCTTGTTTCTCAAGAGCGGCCACCTTTTCATTCAATCGAGTTAATGAGGTCACGAATATTGGTAAATTCGTTTGAAAATAAAATGGGTTAAATTCAAAGTTCAAAAGAGAAATTTGATCGTACGTTTAAGGCTAAACATACAGCGAGGTGAAATTTCAAAAATCTATCATTAAAATCCAACGGCTTAATGGCCTCTCATCACATCAGACGACCTAAAATTTCCACCGAAAAACAATTTTCACGTTCACAAAGTAATGCGATAGAAGCACAAAGCGAGTAGTTTCTCTCTCTTTCACAAAAGACTATAACATTGTGATTGGCCAATGTCACAAATGTCTTCAAATTATATGTCACCCAAGTGCTACCCACAAAGCGACAATGAAATGTGGCAAATAACGCGACATAAATACATGCTAATGATTTATCTCGTCTTTGAGATGTAAGTCTAGGGGCTTGAGGTACACCTTGGTCACCTTGATGTTTGTAACCTTTGGGTCAAGATAAAATGAGGAATGATATTTTGACAACCAATTTTAAACAACTTTTAGTGACAACTTTTTTTCTCCATTCGTATAATAGAAAGAGAAAAATGAAGAGAGAGAATAAAAGTATAATGAGAATATGAGAGAGAGTTGTCACAAAAGTTATTTAAAAATAATTATTCAAATATCATTTTTCAGATAAAATAGCTAAGGGTCTGTGAGACTTGCCTAATGATATTAATTTCAATAGGATAGTATAACATAAACTCATAATCTCACTTAAATATGATTTTTCAGTATTACAATAACATTGAAGTGTCTTTGCAGACACACACCCACCTCCCATTTTTCCATTGTTTTTTTAATAATATTTTACTTTGGGGGTGTTGTCAAAGGACCTATTTTGGAAGCCTCATCTCCATCTTTTGCATTTAATTGATTTATAAAAATTAATCATTATGTATTAGTTTTTTTACTGTAATATAAATTACTTCTTTAAATAATATAAATAATCTATAATCTTTGAAAAAAATATTTAGTCATATATCAATTCCACATAATTCAAAATGGATCACCAGAAACCCAAACCTCCATATTTTATTATCATTTCTTTATTTCACACGTGTCCTTTTAAAATAATTTAAAGTCGTCATATATTTTCTGATCATTTTTTTAAGAAGTTAAATTAGTCCACCGAAATTGATACCAGGATAATCGGAAATGAAACCTTGAGATGAATAGCTTATGCATTGGTTTTGATAATATAAAAACTTAGGTTTTTCAAAATAAGTTGTTTTAGATCTTAAAATTGATTTGAACTAAACCAACCCGTTTTTCATATGTCTGGTTTCAATTTCATGACAAAAGATTATAAATACCCAATCAAATCAACTATTTTTGTCGCGATTTAGTTTTTCACTTATCAAAATCGAACCAAATCTGTCCATTGCGCATTTAAGTAAGAGTGTTTGAACTATAATTGTAGGGGTAGTTTATGCAATTCATATCATGTAATCAAGTAATTGAACCAATCTCAAACGTCGGTTTTAGATCAGACAATCGAGATGAGTAACTGCGTGCAAGTTATATCCGAATCCAAATGGGGGTGTGGTTAACAAATAAGAGGGTTATGTATTGAGATCCAATTTTTGTTTTCCATTGGTGGGGCCACTAACAAATAGCCCAAAAACAAATTCAACTGAAAAAAGAAAGAAGAAAAAAAAAACACAAGACAAGAACCTTTTTTTTCTTGTGTCATTTATGAGAAACATGAAGAAATCGACAATGGATTTTTTGATTTGAACAACAATTACTTGTTTTGATTCGAAAAATCAACACACTCTTCACTCTTTTTGTCTCACTTTGGTTCTTTTCATTCCAACAATGATGTCTCCTAATCACTTGTCGGATGATCGAGGTTCTCCTCCTCATCATTTCAGGTAAACAAAAAATTATATTTTTTTCACTTTTCTTGATGAATTTAGCTATTATAAATTCTGGGTATTACTTACTTTTGGGTATTGGTTCAAATTGAAGGAAAAAAATGATTTTTTTTTTTGAAGTTTTGATTTTGAAAGATCTATGAGTGGTTTTGGTTGTAATATTCTGAAGGTGTATCTTTGTTTGTTTCAATATTGAGTATGGTAAGGTGCATTAAAATGTGACAATGCTTTAAGCTTAAATCCTTATGGTTTAGTTGCTGCTACTGTTTCATTTTTTGAAATAATAATTTCAAGCAATGTTTATGCTTATTGGGACAATAAGCACGGACATTCCTTACATTAGGTGTGTCCTAGTGTCGGACAGGTGTCGACACCGACACATATAATTTGAGGTGTTGGCGTGTCAGTGTTCGTGTCATGTCATGTGTTTGTGTCCGTATCCGTGCTTCATAGTAACATTGTTTGGTATCTAATTGTTTCGTAGGGAAAGTTGATGGTAATATAATAGTAGTAACCTTCTGACCAACACTTGGTTGGTCCTAGTGGACGGGTTTGTTTACTGACTCTTGCGAATGGAGAAAACCCTCTTGGGAAGGGTGAACTCACCTTGTGTGCCTAACAGGGCCTGCGTCGAAGATTAGTCACTGCTTAAGGACGTTGGATTGGATACTTATTATCTATAATGTGGTTGTCTAAAAAAAAGTAGTCTTCTTAAGTATTGAGATTCGATCTATCATTTGAAATGTGCCAATGCTTTAAGCTGAAATCGATATTATTCAGTTGTTTAAGAACCGGGTTGCTGATAGTGTTTCATTTTTTAATAGTAATTTCAAGCAATATTTAATCGTGGTGTCTATTATCCTTTGTATCGCTGACATTTTGGATTAAATTCTAGCTGTGTTGGACACCGGTCCGACACTGCCACATTTAGATTCAGATATTCAATCACTTTCCACTTTCTTAAATTGTTGCCACTTTCTACGTGTTAGTGTCGTGTTCAGTCTATGTGTTTGTGTCAGTTTTCATAGCTATTATCTATTTGTTTAGTAGGGAAATTTGAAGGCAATATAAGAGTAGTAGTTTTCTTAACTATTGAAATTCAATCTATCATTTGCTAATGACATTAAAGAACATTCATTTCACGGTATTAAATGCTTTGAACTAATTTATTTATTTTTCAAATTAATTGTAGCAGAGATGCTAATGTTGCTTTGGATGTGTGGTAAGACTAGATGAGATAGGATTAGGAACGTATACATTAGAGAGAGTTGGAGCAACACCTATCATAAAAAATATGGAGGAAACTCGGATTAGGTGGTTTGGGCATGGGGAGAGAAGACTTGTAGATTTGTAGTAAGGAGGGTACAACAGATAGATGGTAGTCAAACCGCTAGAGGCAGAGGAAGACCTAGAAAACTATTAAGAAAGACCTTGAAAAATTATTAAGAAAGACCTATAGATATTATAGATATTATATATGATGTAACATTATGACGTTGGTTGATCCATGTAGCCGACCCTACTAGTGGGATAAGGAGGCTTGGTTGTTGTAAATGCTTTCAGTAACTTTAAAAAAGAAAGTATTTAATGATTTTTGTGTTTTCTGTGCACTTTGTATTTGCTATGCTTTTAGTGATTATATGTACAAGAGTATTTCAGTTTCTTGACATTCTACTATACCATAATGATTAGTGATTGATTACCTATATTATGATACATTTGTATATGAGGGATTCTGGGATTTTATATTTGAAGTTATGACTTGTTTTGTTCTTGTTGTTCTGATTATACTTTTTCCCTTCTCTTTATAGACATACACCGTTGCAGATAATTCATGTTGCTGCAAATTTCTTGAGGATATGGTCAGTATACTCCATGTTCCGCTACTTATCACAGACCGGAGCTTCAGTTGTTCTTTTTCTTTTTGCTTGTCTAGCTCCTGCAGCTTTCCTATTTTTGATTTTGCAAAAACCTTGGAAGGGAAGACCACTTTCCAACACACAGGTAAACTTAATTTCTACTGTAGGAGAGAATACTAAGGAAGAAGTGTTAGATTCTACGTAAATTTTAACATTATACGCATATTCCTCAACTAATACCAATTTTGTTTTCTTCAGGTCGTGCCTTCTATAATAAACGGTTTTATAACAGCATTGTATCTTGTCTTGTGGGGAAAGGGACTGAAATCATGTGGACCAGTTAGGTTGGTTTTGTTTCCTCAAAGAAAATTTCAGTTGCTAACTTAAATGTGTCAAGTTCTGAAAGTCTGTTTAGATTAACAAATTAATTAATTGCTATTGCATAAGTGATTATCATATAAGCTATAAACTGTTTTCATAAACTATGCTGGAGAGCTTATAGACATGTCATAAGCTGCTTCCATAAGCTCTCAGATAGTCTCACTCTCACAAGTGCTTATGCTAGTAGACAAACTCGCTAATCCAGACAAACTCTAGTCTAACTATGTAATTGGTTTTGAGTGATACGACATTATGGCTGATGTTCAGTCACGTAGAACACGAAATTCCAGTTTTTCATAGTCCAAGTGAATCATCGATGTCATCCACCACCATTATAGAGCTTTTTCTTGAATATTTTTCATTCTTTTTTTATTAACTGGTTCTTGATTTGATGAATAATTTACTTTTAAATTGGTATATAAACTCATTGCAGTTATTGTTTTTATTATTAATTCAGAGCGATATTGGGCGAGTATTCTGGTGCCGTCCTTGGAGTACTGTCTGGAGTGTTGTATGGGAGGCGAAGCAATCTGTGGAAAAAGGTAATACTTTCATTTACTCCCTTAAATTGATTGTACTATATATAGGGTACCGTGAAACCATATACTGTCCAATTGAATTAGATATTTATTTATATTGATAAATATTTTCAGAAGTTGTAACTCTTTCCTGAATTGTTTTACCATGCCTTATGAAGATTGTTTTTCTTTATCCTCTCTTTAGGGTAATCCAATTATATTGTTTCTTTAGTTTATTCATGTTTCTTATTATTATATTTGTTTGGTTCGACTTATTTAAGCACTTGTGAGAGTGTTCAGCAGAGCTTACGGAAACAACTTATGACTTGTCCATAAGCTATTTTCCACTTATTTTCATAAGCTCTCCAGGGCAGCTTATTTAAATACCTTATAGCTTATATGTTAAGAGTTGGAATTTTTTTTATCTTTAGTTGTAGAAATGGCTTATACATAAGCACTTATATGATAAGCCCTTATACTATAAGCGCTTATATAAGTCGTTTATCCAGAGATGATCTTAGTCTTGGCTGTTTTTGAGGATCTTCACCGCCCCCTAGTTTTCTCTCTAATAGATTATACTATGTTTTTGTTTAAAAAATTATGCATACAATTATTTAGTCTTCTTTGATGAAAAATGAACAGATAAAGTTCATGTCCAGATTATGTACTATGATATATCAATGATGTTATGTTCCCTCATGTTGTGATTGATGTGTTTGATAGAAGTTTAGGATCTTTTCTAATGGTGTGTACTTTCTTATTTTTGAACCAGATAGGTGGCCTAATTGCCATGTGTGCATCATTTTACCTGCTATCTGAAGGATGGGCCACAGCAACATATTTTCCGTTCTATATCCTTACTCAGTGTTATTTTCTTTCTTAAATTCAATGTTTTAAAAATCAAAGACCTCTGCTTCATCATGGTTCAACCACCTTAAACCACTCGAAATTAGACGAAACCGCTGATGGAACGCCAAAATAACCAGACTACATAAGTCTGTTTCAAGTTTCAATTGGTTTACTTGCCCTTTTCAGTTGTTAAAACTCTGCTTTAATTGACTAATTTTACTGCTAAAGCATCTTTTGATTGTTTTCTCTACGTATTCCTTTTTGTTGTTTGTGTAGTCTTTCATCATTTTTTATCTTTTCCAAAAGTGTTGTAAACTTAACTAGAATATACCACGGGAAGATAGAGATGAAACTGAGGCTCAGACAGAACATGTTTTGGGCTTGAAGCAAATGTTAATTCCTATTATTGCTGGTATCCTATCAGCACTTAGGAGAGTGATTGCAAGGCGCGTTTCAATCAAGGTAGTAACATTCATGTAATTTGTAATTAGTATTTTCTCTTTGGTCTCATGTGCTTTATGTGCGCCCTTAAATCTAAACCGGAACATCTTTTGTTTTCAGAATCAACTTAAAAGGCGACTCCATGCTTTAACTATTGCTTCTGCAACATGCTTTATGTTTCCCATTGCCATGTGGGATGTGATCATAGTGAGTTCCATGACCGTGTTTTCCATTTTAGGTCTAAATTAAGACAGGGTTACCTCATTATGGAATGTTTGTTTTGTGGTTTTGGCTTGATTGATTTATGACAAATTTTTGTAATCCTCTTCGTCTCCTTCATTTGACTCCTTCAGGGATCACCTTCTGAAAGCAACGGGAAATTACCATTCTCGGCTTGGGCTTTCTTGAGCACTATCCTATTTGGAAATATTTTGATATTCTATGCTGATAGTATTGCAGAGGAGAGGTATGTCATGATAGTATTACCATGCCCATATGTAATTGTTATATGAGTAAAAGAAAGCTGTTTTTGCATTTTGGCCACTAGGCTTCATAATTGTAAAACAGCGGTTTTAGCACTCTAGTGTAGCAAAATTTGGACAAACCTCTATTGTTCCGTGATGCAATATTTAGTACAAAATTTGTTAAATTGTGGCTGTAGCGGTATACCTATGTTGCATAGCACAATTTGAACAAACCGGTATTTTCTGCAATCCACAGTTGTTAACACTAGGCTTCTTATGCTCATTAGATTATTGGACGAGTTCCATATCATATTTACTCCTAGTTGCATTGTAGCAGCAACATTCTCTTCATTCTTATTGGAAAATTGGCTTCAATTTTTGGTTTTGGTGAAATTATTTCTTGTCGAACTATTTGTATGACTTTATGCAATGTATGAAAGATGTTTGGTTATAATAAGGTCAAATTTAAATTCAGATTTGATATGGAAAATTCGAATTGTATTTGAAAGTTCTGAATTGTGTAAGATAAGATAATGCACGAGAGTGGTGATTCAAAACACATTTTGGTTCTGAAGATACTGAAATTGTACTTTTCGTTGTAGATTGCACATGGTTTTCTCCTCACCGAGGCATTTGATGGCTGCTAGTGCATGCATCATTGTCATGGAGATCGTGTACAAGATGGATTTTTCTCTTGCAGGCTTCGTGATTTGCAGCTTAATATTAGGTTTAGGTATGTTCTGAATATTAGATATTAAAATTTATATTTCAATATGCATTTTTCTCAGTTTTTTTTTCTTTTAATAATTAATTAATGTTAAATGTTCTTTGCAATGGAATTATGTAGGGATATATCAAGCAACTGCATTAGAGCGAAATAGAAAAGATTCTATTCGAAATTCAGATTTATCGAATGGCGAATTCGATAATCAAATCCAGATGTCATCACTACCTACTTGAAGTACATATACTCTCAACTTCTCATTGTGAAATATGACTTTACATGCCAATTGTTTGCTTTGTTTTTATGTGTATCTATGCATTTCTACTACTCTGAGCTTCTGTTTAATAATTCAACAGGACAGGAAAATTTATTGAGTTGATTGCTTCCGTTTTTGTTTGTTTTGTTTTTTCCTATTTTATTTTACATGATTGAGAGTCCACTAGTCGCCAAATTTCCTTTAAGCGATTCTTCGTAAAATAAGTGATTTTTCATAAAATGATATGATATAAATGGCCTTTCAATTGCATTGATGAAAACCAGTGTCCAAAATGATGGAAATTAGAAATCATTGCACAATCAAAGCTCACCCTTATAATGATAGATGTTAGGATCATAACTAGCTTTATTTTATACAGGGGCTTGAATAAACTCGGTCATAATTTGGTTCTCTGTTGATTAGGGTGTCGCCACATTATTTTGACAAATATTTTCGTGGTCTAGGAGTCCATTTTGAAGATAACAATATCACCATATCATCGTCTAAAGATTTTCTTAGTTATCATGTTTCTCGTTTACACTAATTTGGTGAATGGTGACAATTTTGTTTTTTCGATAGGCAATTTTTGTGAAAAGAATATTTAGGAAAACTAATATGGTGACACTTTCATGGGACTATTTGGGAGTGAATACTCAATTTGGTCCCTAAAATTGTAGGACTGTCAACTTAGTCCCTTAGATTATCAATATTCTAAAATGATCACTATAATTGCAAAATAGTAATCAGGTTCGTCCCTCTGTTATCAAATGCATCTCTGACATTATTCACTTAGTTTCGAGTACCTCCCCGGCATTACCAACATAATGTTGTTATACTTCCTGCAAATACTAACGGAGGGACAAATCTAATTAACATTTTGCAATTTCAAGGATCATTTTGAAATATTTTTAATATAGGGGACTTGGTTGATATAGCCCTACAATTTCAGGGACCAAAATTCAGTATTAACCCGATTATTTTCTAGCAAAAATATTTGGAGGGCTAATATGGTGAAACCCTAATGTTTAGAGGATGTGGATATGTTACCAATGCTGGTTGGTTATATGTGAAGGAGTCTCAAGTTTGTCTGTCTACTTTTTGGCAGGGTGTTTGGAAGCATCAAATGGAATCTATCGACACATAAGTTCCTTTGCTATATCATGAGTTACACTTTGATCACCGGCAATTTCATTTTGTGCACTACTAACTGCAAAAACGCTGTTATCCACGGCAATGATGTATTGTCTACCACTTCCGCGGTCTTCCAGTTGCAAAATTGTTATCAACAGAAATTCTTGCCGATTGATCCGAGCTTTAGGGAGGTTGAACTCCACTTTTAGTCTACAAAGTTCATTATTTTGTCTTGTACAGGATCATTAGTTAATCTAGCAGTTCTGTGTAGTTTAGAAGAAATTATCTGTTAAAAAAAGAAAACATCAATATTCATCATGATCCTGGTAGCAGTTCTTTAAATCTTTATATAAGCTGACTATACATTTTAATGAAAATATTGAATGCCAAACAGCTGGTTATTCTTTGTATTGTGTTTGATGTTGTTTTTTGTTTCCTTTCCATCTTTTTTGCTTCTATTATTTACATTTAACATCAATAATGCTCTGGATATTCTTTGTAAAATACGTATCTGTGAAGTATCTCATAAGTATATGTGTGTACCCGTGAAGTATCCGATAAGTATCTATTAAAATATTTTAAAAAATGAACTATGATACTTTGTGGGTAAGTATTCACGAGTATCCAATACGGACACGTCTCCATATTTAGAGTATCCAGGCTTCACAACACATATCTACAGACACCGGATAAACGTCGAAAGAGAATAAGAGATAAGTTGGATATATAGTCATGCGGAAAATAGCCTTAATCAAAACACGAGGCTATAAAATGTCTCTTAAAAATGACTGAGATCAAGGTAAATTACCTGACCAACTTCACTCCACTAATGGATAGTCACATGAGAATTTTCTGATATGCGTATGATTCTAATATGGGTTAATAGTGTTTTACCTTCGGTAATATATGATATTTTCAGTGGTTTTCCTCCCAGTAAATTTTTTTGTTTAGATTTCATCTTTGTAAAATAAAGATTTTACAAATTAACTCCCTGACCCATCTGACTGTATAAAAATGATGATGTGACACGCTGAGTAGCCTTTTTTTTTTATTACGTCGCGCGATGACTGTATAACTATTTTGTTTTTCAATTTTTTTATGCGTGCATGTGGCATGTGGCTAATTTTTTAAAAATAATTTATATTCGTTTATATTAATTTAGAAATAAAAAAATAAAAATCTGAAAGTGAATTATCGAAAATAAAAAAATTAGAAAAAAAATCATATATTTTTTTTCGAAATTAAGACCATTTTTTTATAAAAAAATAAAAACTCTGGAACTTAATATATTTCAATATTTTCGAAAATAATTAGAAAATATATTTCGTAAATTAGAAAACCAAATTTGAAATTAAAAAAAAATTCAGATTTTTCTTTTGAAATTAAAAAGTTTGTTTTTTTATTTTTTCTACAAAAAGTTAAAATTTTGGAAAATATTTTTCGTGATTAAAAAAAACAAAAATTAAATAAGATTTTTTGAACTAAAAAATTTGAAAAATTAGATAATATTTTTCCTGAATTTTTTTATTTTTCAGACTTGAAAATATTTTTCCAGAATTTAGATAATAGTTTTCTATTATTTTATAAAAAAATTCTTAATTTCTAGAAAAAAATGTGAATTTTTTTATTTTTCAAAAATTAATTTTCAGATTTTTTAAATTGTTTTTTTATTTCTAAATTAATTTAAATTATTTTTCAAAAAATAGCCACAAATGCCACGTGTACCCATAAAAAATAAAAAACAATTAATTATATAGTTAGCGTGCCACATTATCAAAAAAGGTGACTCAGTGTACCACGTCCTCTTTTTTGCATAGTCAGATGGGTCAAGAAGGTATTTTGAAGAATCTTTATTTTACAAGGACAGAATCGGAAAAAAAAATATTTTAAATGGGGGAAAATTGGAAATGACCTATATTATATGGGGTAAAACACTATTAACCTTTATGATATTATCAATTTACCTCTCCAAAAAGGATAAAGATCAGACGCGAATACCACAAAGTTGTGTCATTTAAACAACCATTTATATGATAACTTGTGAGACAACCATATGTTTACAAAGAAAATGAGGTATTGACACATAAACCAAATCAATAGAGAGAGAAAATAAAAATATAACGTGAGTATAAGAGAGAACGTTGTCAAGGTTTGAAAATCCAGTTGAGAAATTAATCCGAAAAGGACGCTTGCAGAAGAATGTGGAGAAGAAGAGCCAGCCATAGATCGGGAGAGATCGAGACCACAAAAGAGGGGGCCTAGAACCTCAGAAAGTCATTGATTCTAAGACTTTGTTTACGAGTTTGGAGAGGAAGGGACATAAGAGTTTAGAAAGTGAAAAAAAATAGTTGGAAGAAATAGAAGACATTGGGAGGGGAGGGTTTTGGAGGGTTCATTTCTTCATAATACGAAACTCTCCTCATCTAGGGGAACTCAAAAATTGTATTGGAGGAGGGTTTTGAAGGATATTGGAGAGTTTATATGAATTCTTTAAATTTAATCTTTTTTGTGATAATATTCTTAAATTTAAAATATATTAATCATTAGTATAAGTATTAATTTATCATTCTCTACAAAATTACTATTTTGAAAAATGTGAAACATTTCTCCGTTTCCCCTATATTTTTCTCTTATATATACAAAAATCTATTAAATGTTTGTATATGAGAAAGTCGATACGATTTTTTTTTTAAAACTCATGACTATTTTCAAAATTAAAATTAATGTAGTGTTTCTATTAAATAACTTTTTATTTTATATGAAAACACCTTTCAATATTTTGAACTCTCATTGAAGATTTTAAATGCCTATATCTGCATAAATAAATTTTATATAAATATATGAGAAAACCGATAAGATAAAATATTGGAAACTCATAGACTATTTTTAAAATATAAACATTAATGTAGCATTTCTATATTTAAATAACTGTTTATTTTATATAGAAAACAACATTCAATTTTTGCCCCGCACCAGTTGCAGATTTTATGTACTTATATATACATAAACAAATTTTTATGTACATATATGAAAAAGTCGATATAATAAAATTTTGAAAACTCATGATTATTTTCAAAATATCAACATTATAGTGTGTCTATTAAATAAATTTTTATTTTCTATTTAAAAATACCGTTAAATATTTCAACCACACTCGTTAAAGATTTTATATGCTTCTATATTACTTATCGGTACATCGAGTTGATGTGTTTTCAGTTATTTAGGGAGAGAAAATTCGACCCAATAATTAAAAAAGTAATAAGAATGACTTTGAATTAGGGTTTTTATCTCATAGGAGTTTTATTTACACAATTAGGGTTTTTACTCAACACAATACCGAGTTAAATATATTTCTCACTTTGCTTTTAATTTTCGATATTCCACAGAATCGCACAATCAAAGCAGGGTGGATTGGTGTTAATATTCAAGGAACCATTGGAACAGAAAACAATATGCATTTGGGAATTTTCTGTATATTATTCACAGTATCGAAAAACAATTACAAAGTGTTATCTTTATACAAGACCAAAAACATGACAGCTAGCTAGAATGTTAAGTCAATTAAAATTGACAATTAAGACAATTTAATATCATAGTTGACTGATACTAATTCTATTACATTGACCTCTATGCTAATTAAACAACAATCAGTATATATTAGATAATACCCCCTCTCAAGTTGGACTTGGTGAAGCGTGAATATCACAAAGTTGCAACTTGGACAATATAGATTGAAAGGATGTAGAGTGTAGGGATTTGGTGAATATGTCTGCTAGTTGAGAAGCTGATGACACAAGAAGCAAATGAATTAACTTTGAATTGATCTTTTCTCTGACAACATGGCAATCCAACTCTATATGCTTACTTCTTTCATGAAAAGTTGGATTGTGAGCCAAGTATGCAGCTAATCTGTTATCACAATAAACAGAAGCCGGTTTTGAAAAATTAACTTGTAGGCCATGAAACAAGTAATTCAGCCATTGAATTTCACATGTCAAGTGAGCTAGCGCTCTATATTCAGCCTCTGTTGAAGATCGGGAGACAGTACTTTGTTTCTTGGACTTCCAAGAAATAAGTGAGGAACCCAAAAGCACACAATAACCAGTTACTGGCCTTCTCGTATCAGGACAACATGCCCAATCCAAATCTGCAAAGCCATGCAGCTTGAGTTCACTAGAGGCAGAAAAGAACATGCTTTTTGCAGGAGCAGATTTAAGATATTTGAGAATTCTTTGAGCTGCTTGATAATGAAGAACCGTGGGTTTAGAGACAAATTGGCTTAAATGTTGAACTGAATATGAGATGCCAGGCCTAGTATTAGTTAGATACAAGAGTCTTCCAATTAGCCTCCTATAAGAAGACGTGTCAGTGAGAGGAGTCCCCTTGGTAGCTTCAAGTTTTGTAGAAGGATCAAATGGAGTTGCAGCTGGCTTAGAACCAAGAATTTCTGCATCTTCTAATAGTTCCAAAGTATATTTCCTTTGGTTGAGTAAAATTCCAGATTTTGATCTAGCTATTTCAAATCCCAAAAAGAACCTCAACTGACCGAGGTCTTTTATGCAAAATTGTTTATCCAAGAAGGTTTTGACAAATTGAATTTCAGAGATGCAATGGCCTGTCAAGACTATATCATCAACATAGACAAGTAATGCAATAAATGAAGTATCAAAAAATTTCACAAGGAGGTAAAACCATATATACCTCTTCATGAAGGTCACCATGCTAAAATGCATTGTTGACATCTAATTGCTCAAGATGCCAACCTTTGATAGCAGCTAAGGAAAGAAGAACCCGAACAGTTGTCAACTTTGCAACAGGGGAAAAAGTGTCAAAGTAGTCTACACCTTCCATTTGGGTGTAGCCTTGAGCAACTAACCTTGCCTTATACCTTTCAATTGATCCATTAGCATGATACTTTATCTTGTAAACCCACTTGCAACCAATGGGAACTTTGCCATGAGGAAGAGTAACCACACTCCAAGTATTATTCTTAGCAAGGGCATGCAATTCAGTAGCCATGGCTTCCTTCCAACATTCAAATTTGTTTGCTTGAGTAAATGTTTTGGGTTTAGTCATGGAAGAAATGGTGCAACAAAAATGTGTGTAATTGGGTGAACAATTATCATATGAAAGAAAAGAAGAAAGGGGATATGAAGAAATACCTGAAGACACATTTGAGCAGCTCTTGGATGGAAGATTGCAATGATAATCAACAAGGTAACTAAGAGGCTGACTAGTTCTAGTAGATTTTCTAATAATACGTTCAGAAACAGAATCAACAACAGGAATTTCATGTTGAACTGCAGGGGCAAAAACAGAATGAGAAGGACGTGCTGAAGCAAGTTGAAATTCAGGTGCAGACGCAGGATGAGGGGACAAATCTATTAGAGAATCATCAAGATCGATAGGGGAAGATCTAGGAGGGATGGTAGGTGTTTTAGTAACATGAGTGAAGGGAAAATGATTCTCATAAAAGATAACATTTCTAGAGACAAACAATTCATTGGAATTGAGATCATACAAGATTGATCCCTTGGTCCCCTCTTTAAAGCCAAGAAAGATAGTTTTTCTAGCTCTAGGATTGAATTTTGTGCGATGGGCTTGCAAAGTAGTAGCATAGGCTAAACAACCAAAAACCTTTAAGTGAATTATAGAAGGTGGTGTCCCATGAAGTAACTCAAAAGGAGACTTAAATTTCAACAAAGGTGATGGGATCCTATTAATGATATGAACAACATGTTGTACAGTAAAATTCCACATAGTAATGGGAACATGAGATTGAAAAGACAGGGATCTAGCAACGTTTAAAATGCGTTGATGCTTTCTTTCAACCACCCCATTTTGTTGTGGAGTTTCGACACAAGTTTTGTGATGAAGAATACATTTTGATAAGAGAAAAGAAGTCATAGCAATGAACTCACTACCATTGTCAGATCTGAGACATTTCAAAGTAGTATGAAATTGATTTTCAACATAAGCAATGAAGTGTTTCAAGTGTTTTTGAGTTTCATCTTTTGTTTTAAGAAATATCACCCAAGTGAATCAAGAAAAGTCATCCACTAGAGTAAGAAAATACTTGTGTCCTAGAAAAGAAGGGGTTGAATAAGGTCCCCATAAGTCAACATGTAACAAGTCAAAAGGGGCTGAAGATTTTATTGAACTATGAGAAAAAAGGCAATTTCTTTTGTTTAGCATAATGACAAGCATCACATGGTGGAGCATTTTTGATACAAGGAATGAAATGAAATTGCTTAGAAATGATAGACATGCCTGAACTAGAAACATGGCCTAATCTCATGTGCCATACATCAAAACAATCATTAAGAACAGAATTACAAGAATGATTATTGGCTAAGGATGGACCAGCTGCAATCACATACAATCCTCCAACAAGACTAGCTGTACCAATCGTCTTCTTGGAAGTGTTCTGCACAATGTGACACACACGATCAGTAAATTGAAGGTAACAGTTATTGGTACTGATTAATTTTGCAACAGAGACAAGATTAACACTAAAATCAAGAATGTACAAAACATTATGCAGAACCAGTGTAGGTGTAAGTTGCACAGTGCCTGAAATAGAAGCAAAATTTGTATTGCCATCGGGCAGTGACACAAGAACAGGTTTAATGGATTGGAAACTAGTAAATGATTGGAAATTGGAGGAAATTTGATCAGTTGCACCCGTGTCAAGTAACCAAACAAAAAAGTTCTTACCATTTGTCTTGTTCGAATCACAATTGAAAGCAAAAGGGTGTGTCATTACTGAATTGGACTGATGTACTTCTGATTTAGAAGTTGAATGTGATGGTTGGGACTGCTGAATTAAAGTCAAAATGCCTTGAAATTGTTCTTGTGTGAAGCCACTGAATTGATGAGCTTGCTGAGAAGGTTATTGTTATGCAGCATGAGCATGGTTCTGTTGGGTATTAGGAGCTGCAGTTTGAGCAGAATTGGCTTGGCTTTTACCCTTAGGTTTATAACCAGGAGGAAATCCATAAAGGAGAAAACACGTATCAATGGTGTGGTTGCTTCTGCCACAATGAGTGCATACACGATTATGACCGGTTGAACCCTTGTCAGCATAGAAATTATTACCTCTACCTTGACCATGGGGAGCATTGTTGCCACTAAAATTGCTAGGATTAACAAAATTAGTCGAATTCCATCTATTTGAGTGGGAACCATTGGTGGATGCATTTTTAGGAGCATTGACAGCTAAAGCTGTAACATTCTCATAAGTTTCAAAAGCATTGGATCCATTACCAAGTAATTCCCTTTCTTGTTGCAAAACTAAGGAAAATGCTTTGCTAACAGTTGGTAAAGGATCCATGGCCATTATCTGTGATTTGGTGTGTGTAAAATGATCATTCAATCCCTTGAGAAACCGAATGACATAGTCGTGCTCACGAAATTGTTTCATGGATGCATATCCACCACACGAACATGCAATAGAGCACTTACAATAAGAAATTGGACGATAATCCTTTAATTCATCCCAATAAACTCTTACACCAGTAAAGTAATCAGATACATCAAGGTTACCTTGACGGAATCGATACAATTCCTCTTAAATGTCAGAAATTCTGAAGATGTCACCTTGAGAGAAGCGATTCTTCAGATCAAACCAAACTCCAGAGGCAGTAGAAATAGAGAGAATAGATTTTGCAATAGACTCAGAAACAGAACGATGAAACCATGCAAGGACCATATTGTTGCATCGTATCCATTGTGCAAGCATTGGATCGTTCTTTGGCGGCTTCGGAAAAGTGCCGTCAATAAATTGTTCTTTGTTCTTAGAAATTAACGCAATGTGCATTAATCATGCCCAATTGTGATAATTCTTGTTGTCCAATAATGGAGTTACAAGAACCACAGAAGGATTTTCATTAGGATGAAGGTAAAAAGGATTTGAAGCATTGGTGAGGTAATCTGTGTAATTAGGAAATGCCATAACTATGACAGAGAAATGGACTACGACAGAAAAATGCAATAGAGAAAAGCAAGAATCACAAGGTATAACAATGGTAGAAAAACAGAAAAGTATTAATCAACGGCGGAAGCGAAGAAAAATTGCGACTAATACCATGTTAATATTCAAGGAACCATTGGAACAGAAAACAATATGCATTTGCGAATTTTCTGTATATTATTCACAGTATCGAAAAACAATTACAAAGTGTTATCTTTATACAAGACCAAAAACATGACAGCTAGCTAGAATGTTAAGTCAATTAAAATTGACAATTAAGACAATTTAATATCATAGTTGACTGATACTAATTCTATTACATTGACGTCTATGCTAATTAAACAACAATCAGTATATATTAGATAATAATTGGTTTTTACTCAAATCAATATGAATCTCATGTCGATGGCTGAGGTAACATTCTGGAACTACTGGGTGTTCTTCTACTGCAAGAAATCCGAAAACAATATAACGGCGATGATAATACCGACAAATTAAGTGATTTACCTGATTGTGTTTTACTTCAAATACTCTCTTCTTTGAACACCAAATACGCAGTTCAAACTTTTATTTTCTCCAAAAGATGGAAGAATATATGGAAGCGTCTTCCGAGCCTTATAATACGTTATTCACACTTTAAGAATCTCAGAGATTTCGAATATTTCTTTCATCGATTTTTTGGTACACGTGATCACTCAACCCCACTGGAAGTTCTTGATTTTTGTGAGGAGCATCTTGGTGGGTATCAAAGTCATCTCGAATGGATTGTCAGATACTCTTTTTCACATAATGTCAAGCGAGTACGAATCAATGTTAGAAGTATTCAATACAATTGGTCTTACTTCTTTTCATGTGACACTTTAACATCACTTCACATTTCTCTTGCTTTTCCTCAACGAACATAATTTCCAAATTCTTTGAATTTTCCAGCATTAACCTACCTGTTTTTAGGGTCCTTTGACTTTGGTTTGGACGATGATGGCCGTGTTGAGCCTTTTTCAGCATTTAAGAGGTTGAATAACTTGTTTGTTCAAAATTGTCGCGTTCTTGATAAACAAAACCTTTGCATATCGAGTGCCACACTCACCAATTTAACAATAGACTACGGCTCCTGGGACTTACGCTTTTGCAAGTTCGAGTTATACACTCCAAATCTCTGTACCTTTGTTTACAAGGGTATTCCCTCTGTCCAGCAACTTTGTGGGAGGAAGAGCAATCTATCTTCTGTTAAACATGCAACTATAGTTGTAATAAGTTTGTTCCAATCTGCAAAGAATTCATTGATTATATACAACTGGTTGGTTGAGCTTGCTAATATCGAATCATTGACAATCAACTCAACTACTCTTCAGGTACTTTATGGCATGTTTGGTTGGTTTCGTTTTTTACTACGACAACTTTTTTGTTAATATGCTTGTTTTTTCAGTTATAAATTTTGTCGAAGAGTATGACTTGTGTTAAATTGATTCTCATTCATAGTCATCCCTCATTGATTAGATTCTCGACTCAGTTCCTACCACGTTGAAGGCTGAGTTTCCTTCCTTGTGTAACTTGAAGTCACTGAAAGTACAAACGCACAAATCATCCATACCTAATGAATATCTGAATTTTTTGCTTCAAAACGCACTGTCAGCAAAGGTTGACCTCATACGTCGATTAAGGTAACAGTGCATAGAAAAAATATATTTAAAACATTTTTTCTAGCTGACAGTTTTCTTTTCATACGTCGTTTTAAATTGTTCCTAGCTGAGATTTTAAATTAATATAAGGATAATTTTGAAATTGCAATAAAATTTGCTCATCTT
>Ga0228710_1006014_pt1 | contig 18622 bp, 10 predicted proteins | sample MedpolnodulmetaG_FD_177995 | JGI IMG/M metagenome (GOLD analysis project Ga0228710, IMG submission 177995) | Root nodule microbial communities from Medicago polymorpha collected in Santa Monica, California, United States - pink nodules | ecosystem: Host-associated > Plants > Roots > Nodule...
ATATATTTTTTTTTTCAGTTTCTATGAATTATTAATTTATGATTTTCTTGGGACCGAAAATTATAAAGGGATCTCCCGAAAAATTATTATCTTATTATTTTATCGAGTTTTTCAATTTTTTACATTGGCCCAAGTCGGGACCGGACAAATTTATTATTTTAGAGAGTTTATTAATTTACCGAGTATTAATTTAAAGAGTTTCTTCTGTAATAAAATTAACTATTAATTAAGTGTATAACACAATTTGTTTATTACATAAAGGCTTAAGAGTGTGTTTGGATGAGATAATTGAGAAATTTAAAGAATTTAGAATTCTAAGCAATTTAAATGATTCAATTAAATTATTTTCATTTCTCAATACTTTTGTTTGGATGGAGTAATCAAAAATTTCATTATCATCATTTTTGAGGGCCAAATTTGAAAATTGAAATTAGAGATCAATTTCAAAAACTTGAGGGCTCAAATTATATTTTTTGAAAATTTTGAGGGGCCAATTTGACGTTTTTGGAAATTTATTGGGGACAAATTGAAAATTTTGAGGACAGAAATGCAAAATTTTAACAATAAAGAATTTTGAAATTCTTACCTTTTAGGTGTCATTTCAAATTTTCTAAATTTCACTTGAATAAAATACTTCATAAATTTCCATCATTTTGAACATTCTTCAAATTATTATCCAAACAATGAAATTTAAGTTAAAATATTTGAATTCCCTCAAAACATTACATTCCCTCCAAACATTCCTCCCTCCAAATACACTCGAAGGCTATAGGACATACATTGACAAAAGTAATGACGAATTTTCTTCATAGTATTTTGGAAATCTTAATATGATTTGCATAAATATAATAAGGGAAAGGCTAACAAGTGCCCTTGGGGCACGGACACTTGTTTAAAAGTCCAAAGAATAAACTTTTTATTGGAACTTGTGTTTTCACTACATTGAAAATTAAAAATGAAACATTTTTTACATGAAATTCATAAATTATTTCCTCTTTTGAATCTTTAATCATTACTCTTAGGGCAATGGTTAGCAAGACTCATATAATAAATGTATCTTTTGATAGTAATTTACCGAAAAATATTTTTTACACTTCACTCATGCATTAGAAAAGATGAATGATAATTAAGAGCGAGGAAATAGGATAGAATTAGACTGGATATAATGTGTCAAATCGGTCTATTTTTTTATGGGTATAAACCATGTGTATATGATACATGATACACCACGTCACACATAAAATGTAACGTTTCACCAAAAGTTACCTTCATTTGTAATAAAAATTAGGCTAAATTGCTCTACGAGTCCTTTAAGTTTGAGGTTTGTAACACATTCGTTCTTTTAAGTTATTTTAGTCACACATAAGTTCTTTAAGCTTGAGGTTTGTAACAGATTGATCCTTTAAGTTATTTTGGTCACAAATAAGTCCTTTAAATCTGTAAAAGTTTTCGATTTAGTCATTCTACCACATCATTGTTTGGTAAATAGAAGGACTAAATCGAAAACATTTACAAACTTAAAGAACTTATTTGTGACCAAAATAACTTAAAGGATCAATCTGTTACAAACATCAAACTTAAAGGACTTATGTGTGACCAAAATAACTTAAATGACCAATCTATTACAAACCTCAAACTTAAAGGACTCATGGAGTAATTTAACCTAAAAACTATATAATTCAAGAGTTTTGTTTCTTCACATCCAGTTAAGTAATAACAATGAAATAACTTGTCCTAATCAAATCTACCAAGGTGCACAACCATTCGAACCTAAAAACATTAGAAAACCACACAAAACGTAAGTTTAAACTCCCCAAAAACATATACATGGCACTAGTATGGGTGCTCAACATTGTGGACTGCTCGTGGGCAAGGCACACAATGCCCACACCCAGCACCCACAAACACAAAATCAGCACACGATTTTCATTCTCTAGCGTCTGATGTGGTGTTTTGATCATTTTCCTGTGTTTTTTAATCATGTAATTGGTCTTAGATCTTTCAATAAGTCTCCTATGATTCTATTGTTTCAGGAATCACTCACAATTTTCTACCATTTTTAAAATAATTAAACCCTATAATCTTAGAATATCATGGTTTCGGATAATGATATCTCACAATTCGAACAATTACTTAATGAATTTAGTTTACGCTCATTTCCTGAAAAGATTGGTAGGCAAATTACTCACAATTCTCCACCATTTTCAAAATGATTAAACCCTATAATCTAAGAATATCATGGTTTGAGATATTGATATCTCACAATTTTAACAATTACTTAGTGAGTTAAGTTTTCGCTCATTCCTAAATAGATTGGTAGTCAAACTTTGCATCAATTATTCATTAGAATATAAATGTACAACTCACATGAAATCCCAGTACTATCAAAAGAATTATAAAATGACCCATTTGGTAAGGTATTGTGTCATCTATCCATTTCATGAGAATTTACGAGGCAACCCCTTGGACTCTATGAAGCGGCATTGCTTGAATCTCATATAGTTAAACTATTGCAAAAATGTCCCATAATTTTGCATTTCAACAAACATATGATGAGAAATGCTAGCAACACACATTTTTCAATACACTCTCTTTGATTAGTTAAAATTCCCATGGAACCCACCAAATTTACATGAGACCCACATGATTTGGTGGGACCCGTGTGAATTTTAACCAATCAAAGAGAGTGTGTCGAAAAGTGTGTGTTAGAATGTGTGTTGCTAGCATTCCTCAACATATGATATATGTCCATTAAGTGGAAAGACTTCATCCAATCATTTTATTGTTATGGTACGTTCAAGTATTTTTACCTCTTTAGACGTATCTATTGTTGAGTATTTCAATCACTATATTATTATATTTTATACTTAACTATTGAATACAAGACTTGATATTACTCAAGTGTGACTTGAATTTTCACTATGGGTGATCAAATAAATATAAGCTTGTATCACATCCCTAATAATGTCTTCAATATCATGTCTAAATACATCATATCATTGCCAAGCATTTTGTCAAATACTTCTAATATTTTCTTGTAACTTTAATAACTTCGAATATTTCATCACTTTCTTTTATGTATTCCGGATAGTTTAACCAATTATCTCCAATATGCTAACTTATAATATGAAGATGATAAGAGAAAAATGGAAGAGAATAAGACCATGTAACTTGCCAAATTTGTGTATTTTCCATGTATTTATAACACATGATATAAACACCACTTCACATATGAAAAGTAACCTTTCACCTAGAGTTACTGTCATTTGAAATCAATTTTTTTTATTCTAGAGATTTGTTTGTTCACTTTCAGTTAAGTAATAAATATGAAATAACACATGAGAAAAAACAGCTCAAAACATAGTTTCAGACCGCCCAGAAATGTACCCGGTTCTCATATGAGTGCTTGTACGGGTGCTCAACGCTGCGAGCTTCCCCCAGGCAGGGTATCCAATGCCCAAACAGAGTCAATCCCCGATTTTTATTGTCCAACAGACGCTGTGTTTAATCATTTTCTTGTGTTTTTGCATCATGTAACTGTTCTTAGATCTTCCAATAAATCTCATATGATTCCATTTTTTTGGAAATCATTCCCTATGTAATCCATCAATATATATGATAGTCATACATTGGACAAACTAGGAAGTCGAATATTACATGTGGGTTTTTTGTAAAATCAAGGCGAAAATAGCGAGGAAGTTTGTTCTAAAGTTTTACAAAAGAAACTTATTAGTAGGAGAAATTGTTTTTTTCATCGACTTATAATTTAAGACGGAGGAAGTATATAGATCAAGTGAAGTGCTTACTATCACTAAGATAAATGGATCATATATCATTCATAACTTTTGTGTATACATTATTAGGGAGGAGAACCATTACAACAACAATAGTAAAATAAAAGAGCAACATATTTCATTCTGTGGACATGCAATTAATTTTTCATCACCATTATGCAATGCTCTCTACAAGTTTGAAACAAAGGACCAAGAAAGAATATCATGTGTTTCCGCAACTTGACCGGTGGCACCTGAGAAACCAACATATACCCTTTCCGACAGAACAGAAGCAAAATCAATAGGATAAGACACAATAACATCAACTTTGGCGGGACTATTTGGATAAGTTACAAACACACTCAAATCTTTTGAGCCAGTATTATAACTTATGCGAGCCTTTCCTATCGTTCCTTGAGGTTGACGATCGATTGGCCATGGAACAGCGATCGAAGACTCGATCGTGTTGATGTCAATTCCTATATGAGGTGAGTTCTCTGGGAAGAGAGGGTCCCATTCATTTGTAAAACTATCAAACTCGACGGCAACGATTGAGTTTTTGGAGGTATTGAAGGCGGTTTCTTTATCAAAAAGTCCAAGGAATCCACCATCCGATGAATTTTCGGGAAAATCATAATCTAATGATGCTATATAGAATGCGAAACCATCTCCGTGAAGTTGTGAACCCTTTGGATTCACAACAAAGGAAAACTCGGTGGCAAAGTCAGCGACTTTACCACTTTGTTTGTCGGAGAGTTGAATAGCTCCGAAGAATGCGGAGAAGCCAACACTGTGTGGAGATGGATTGCCAAATTGGTCCTTTTTAGTCAATTGTAGTACTCCACCTGTTGTTTTGGCATCACCGTCGATGACAATGTTTTTGGCATCGGTGTCGAATTTGGGGAAGTTGAAAGAAAATGAGTCCGACTTGACATTGTTGATTAACAAAAGGAAAAAGAAAAAGATTGAAAGGGAAACAGAGAAGAGGTTTTGTGTTGCAAGGAGTTTTGGTATGGAATTGGCCATGGTATTATGTTGTGTATGCATAGAGCAAAGGGATTAATCCCTATAAATAGGCTTTTGTGTTTCGATATTCTTAAGGATGTTTTCGGAAAATAATTACCAATATGATATATTTCTTTTTTAATGCCAAAAAATTACATTGTTTGAACTTTGGTGATATATAAAATGGTGAGGTTCATCTTTGAACTCTTTATTTTATGTCTGTATTAGACGGATCCTAAATTTTGAGTTGCGGTAAATTAGTAAGTTTTATTTTTTTTTTAGGAAGTAAATTAGTAACTTAAAACTACAAATTGTTAAATATTTAGTTTGTTAATTTAGACCAATTAAAAAACTAGTGGGAACAAATTATAGTAATCCCTATATGGAATGCTAACTTAAAATGATATTATGGTATTTGGCCGTGAGACTAAACATGCAATATTTCTTTTTTGTGTTTAGTGTGTGTAATCACTTTGAAGACACGGTATCCTTCTTATCACCACTTATTTCATTTGAATGTAAAGGTAATTAAAATTTAAAAAAGTTGTGGGTTGATTTTTTTCAAATTCATTACCTGACCCTATCATATTTCGTCGGCTAGGGTTGCGACGAAAATCCATATTTTATTCTTTTAAACTTGAATCAACCCGATCATGTGATGGAAAATTTAGTTCGAGTTTGATCAATGAGTAATTAGACATATTTTTTTAAAAAAAAACAGATATATTATATAATTAAATGACATTATATTTCATGAAAGTTTTAACACTAACACTAAATTTTTCGAATTTGAATTTTAAAACTTGAACAGATTGAAACACTTCTTCATGAACATATACAAAATTTAAACTACATTAATAAAAAAAACAAAAATAATAATAATAACTGTAATAGTTTGAACGGGTCAGATTCACAACTTTAAATCAAACCACTTTAAATTTGATTGAGTTGAACCAAAACTTGAACGTGTTTGGACAAAATATGGGTTGAATTGATTTGGATAATCTTAACTGGAGAACAAGTTAACCCAAATCCCCTAAGCACACTTAAAAATAGATCCACTAGTTGAACTGGCCGGATCATTTGTCTTTAGCACAAAAAAACTGGCGGAGTAAAATCAGTTGCCAACTAGTACTAACAATTGGTCTGATGTTAGGCCCTTTTCCTAACATTGGTTGCAATTGCAAACAAGGTAATTTTAACAGATAAATAAAGGATGATATTTACAATGAAGTACAGCTAATTCGAGTGATAAATTATAAATAGCCTGACCAAACTAAACAAAATGTTCATAGATTTTATCAACTAATAAAATTAACTACTTGTTGATAGTACAATTAGTTCATTACATATATGATAATATGAACTACATACATCATTAATTGAACGAATTTAAAAAGTTAAATTCGTTTATAATTGACAACGGAGGGAGTATGTCATACATTGACCAAAATAGGACTTTGTGAAACAAAGGTGAAAATAACGAGAAAGTTTGTCCTAAGTGAACAAAACAAACCTAATCTTCAGCACGTTTGTCTATATGTTTTTGGCCATCACTTAATTTGTCCATAACTTTGAGAGATTTTGCTTGATTCAAATATTGTATGCCGATGAATAAGAGATTAATAAAAGATGGTGTTTTCAATGAATGAGAATGAGAAAAACTAATGAGATGGAAGAATTATTGATAGTGTGACCAAGTAAATGCGACCTTCCACACCACATGGTTACGGGTAGTACTTGGGTGACATTGTGGTTGGTGACATTGTGACATTGGCCAACCACAATGTCACAAGTGTCTATCTTCTTTCTCTTTCATAATATTTTTTTGTTTCTTTGTACACTTGTAACGTTGTGGTTGGTCAATGTCACCAACCACAATGTTACCCAAGTATTATCCCATAGTTACAATGGGTCATAAATTTGTTGGTTTTGGCGTATAGGAGGTGAATTGAGAAATTATTTTAATGTTTTAAAAAATACATATAAATTATATTAAGCTCCGCAGACAAACTAACACGAGCCAACAAAATACCCAAGTTATTTGTAGACCTCCCAACTTGGAGAATGTTCATTGGTCATTTAACAATTGCTCACAAACATCTTAAACTATTGAAAACGTCTCCATGGACAGTTACTATCGTTCACATAAGTTAATTCAAGAGATAAAGAGATCTTGAATGTAATGGATCCAATGTAATTACTGCTAAAGTGAATTTATTTCTTTAAAATTTAAAATGTTTGCCCTTCTATTGTTTTAGTATATTTTGTTCTTCTTTTTATAATGCTCAACTTGAGGAAGTTTAACGTCAACAACTTTTTTTATTAAAACAGCCAAATAAAAAATCATCAAGCTTTTTTATAAAGACAAAAAAATATTCATCAAACTGTAATTGATGTACATATTATGTTTTTTCTTTCTATATCCTCTCCCAAAACATAGAATGGCTATAAAAAAATAAAATAAAAATAAAAACAAGCCACTTTTTTTTGGTAATACAAGGAAAAAGAGCAAAGGGGGTTTATTGTAGGACAAGCATTAGGGGCGGAGTCCTTCATGGACTGGGGTGGGCCCAGAAAAATTAAAAAATTAACGACGATAAATCTATTTTGTGAGATTTTAAACAATTTTGCTACGATTTTAACGTTCGGCAAATCCAAATCCTCACTAATTGGTGTAGTGGCCCACCTGGAAAATTAAAAAATCAAAAATGATAGGTCTATTTTGCGAAGTTTTAAACAATTTATCAACAGTTTGGGTTTTCTGTGGTTTCAAAAGTGACATATGTGATTTTTTTTTCATGCTTATACTTGACTAGTTAACAAAGGTTTACATACCTTCTAATTCTTTAGGGTCTCGAATCTCTTTCATATTGTCTTGTCAACTAAAAACTCCTCCAATTAAGAATTATATTATAAAAAAATCATAAATTATAACAGCAGTAAAATATGTAATTTTTTTTTAAAGTATTCACCCGAACTTTTTAGTTAAACTTTGTAATTTCAACTTCATGTTTAATGCTTATTACTACTTTGATTTTATGTTTACATATTGTTGTTTATAGTTTATTTTAGCAGCTCACCCAAACTATTTTTTCTAACTCCGCCACTAAGAGTAACACTTAAATTCATTTCAAGCAAAATGGTTAAACATGAGAAAGTGTATTCTTATTATCAACATGCTTTTATATCATTTGCGTCTGACACTTTTTGCATCCTAGCACCATAGACTGTTGACCTCCTACAAAGAGTTCAAAAGGTCATGCATAACAATGTTATGTCTCCTAGATCTATGAATGTTGTATTTAAGAGGATTGATTTTAACATCTAAAAAGGATTAGTGACGCAACTTGTTGTCTGCCTTCAAATTTTGTATAAATTATTATAATTGATTAACATATTCAACCACTATAAATTTAAAGGCAATATATATATATTGCCTTTAAATTTTGTATAAATTATTATAATTGATTAACATATTCAACCACTATTATATATATATATATATATATAAATGCACTTATTATATATTTGATTCTACTTTTGGATGAGATAAAATTGATTCTACAGATGTATAATTGATTGTAATATCTGATCTTGAATGATTTGATTTTGTAAAATTGATTCTAATCAAAAGTGGATTAACCATTAAATTCAAGACTAAAATCAGTTGTATAAGTCAAAAACAATAAATTAAAATTCATGTGGAATCAATTTTACAAGTAAATTCAAATTTACTTTAACACATCTAAAGATGTCAAAATCAATTATACATCTCTAAAATTAATTTTCACCCCTCTAAAATTAAAATCAAACATACGCTATGATTTGCATCTTTTGACTCAAAATGTGATTTTAATACTCAAAGTTATAGATCGACTCACTTTTAACTAAAATCATTTATAGAGGAGTTAAGATTGATTCCAGATGTAAGAGTGATTCTAAGTACTTGAAGTTTTTATTTTTATAATTGATTTATAGTTATGTTTAGTTCTGCAATGTGCAAATTGGATACATTCATGGAAAAGTGAGTTGAACAATGAATTTGAATGTAAAAATCAATTCTAAAATTTAAAACTCTAAATTTTAACTTTAACATAGAATCAATTTCGGAAGAAAAATTAATTTTATTAAAGAGCAATCTAACATGTTAAAATCAGTTATATGTCTTAACAATCAATTCTTACTCATATTATTTAAATCAAACACTTAGACTCAAATATATTGTTGAACTCATGTTTACATCCACGTATAAAACATTTTATCTTCAAATCATAATATACTCTCATCTTAAATTTACATGAACGTATACATGAATTTATAAAATTAATTCTTTCAAACTAATTTTTATCATCGATGAATCAAATACACACTTAGTGTACAAATTACATGAAAATGAGAATATATTATGATGAAGTTTCACGTGCTTCACTGATTACTGTACATGCTGCCATATGTACTTCCATAAGTAACAAACTAAAAAGAAGTGATTATCAATTGGCATGGCACAATGGCCAGTAAAAGAAGCAATTTTCCAAAGTTGGAATAATTGATCAAATAAAGTATTTTTTGAACGTTGAGGAAAAAGTCTATCTTACTTGGACCCCGTACACATATGATTTCCTGATCATTGACACCTGGCTAAGCTCCATAATGGGGGCACTAAATTACAATAATTAATCAAGCATTACACATTAATTTAATAAAAGTGCAATCTTAAGAATTCAGGTAAGATCGAATCTTATTGGTGAATGAAACCTTGTTCACTGTTCACATGTGCTTAACCAATAGAAAACTGGAATCAGAGACAATATGTCCAAGCTTTATGACTAGTTGCACATTGAATAGGTATTTTAATAATGTCGCCAAATCGAGTATTTTTGAATGATTCTATGTTTAGAGGGACATGTATATTTCTAAGTATAGTAGCGCGTGGGGATGTCCCTCTCCTGCTACTCAACACTTTACGGATACCGCAAATAATGTATATTTGCTCAACATTGGTCTTAGCTCGACAGAGCGTGCAAAAGCTTCCCTTCATTGTCTTTTTATTATGTTAGGGTTTAGGGTTATTGACAAAATTGATAATTTGTTTGTGGAGATTGTATCTTAAAATTAGGTTTTTTCAACTTCTTAGAGAAAGGTGATTAGAATTTGATTTTTGGTGATTAGAATTACATAGCCGAGACTGTCCCATGTGTGATTTTTTCTATAAATATAGAGAAAAAATTGCATTTGTCAAGAGGAATCGTGAGACTCGTGTACTGCCCCGTAAGGCTGACATCGGAACAGGTATGGGAGAGGGTTAAAGATTTGTCAAAGGTACAAGTTGTATCTCATATTGTTCTGAAACCACAAGGTTATAGATGGTCGCACAATTGGATAAAAAAAATAAAAAATAAATTGGGATTTGGCTTATTAGAAAGATAACCTCTTGAGGCACGATCTCAATGTTATGCACATTGAGAAAAGTGTCTTTGATACCATACTTAACACGGCGATGAATGTTAAAGGTAAAAGAAGTCATTCTAGATATGTTGATTGATCTATCTCTTCTTCTTCGAATAACCCCTCTCAATCTCATATGCCTAATTTTGAAGAGATAAGGCGACTTTGGAAGAGTCAACATGAAGAAATGGATGAAGCGATGAAAAAATAGGGTGCGGAAGAAATGGTCAAACATAAGCGACAAGTGGAACAAGAAATGCAGCAAGAAGGAAGAGAATTTGAAGCAAAGTTGCAAAGGTTAGAAAATTTGGTACAATCACTATTTATGTCGTCACCACTAGGTTAGAAAATTTGAAGCAATCGCAATATCATTCATAACATCGTCAGCTCTAACCACCCCAGCTGCACTCCCACAATCAAACGACACAACCTCCTTAGCTTCAACAACTAGTTTCACTCCCATTATCAAATAACACAACCTCATCAACTTCAACTACCCCAGCCGCACTTCTACCAATCACAACCTGCTCAATGTCAACCGCTCGAGAATCAACCTTATAACCTACAATCTCAAAATTTATGCTCTAACCACCCCAGCTGCACTCCCACAATCAAACGACACAACCTCCTTAGCTTCAACAACTAGTTTCACTCCCACTATCAAATAACACAACCTCATCAACTTCAACTACCCCAGCCGCACTTCTACCAATCACAACCTGCTCAATGTCAACCGCTCGAGAATCAACCTTATAACCTACAATCTCAAAATTTGTTGCAATCTTCTCAAAATTCGTCCACCGGTGGAAATGGTACCATTGCCACATATGGCAGCGACACAACTTTGAACAGTTAAATCATATACTTTTACATAAGCTTTGAGAGATTGCAAAAATAGTTTTGGACCAGATTTGGATCATGACATGGAAAACAACACCGGTCATCGATGGTCCAACAAATAGGACGAATGAATATTATGATAGATATCATTAGTAATTTCCTTATTATAATTTATATACTCCCTCCGTTCCATATTAAGTGACACCACTGACTTTGTCACATATACCAATACACAATTTTGATCTTAAATAACTTTATTAGTCTCTTAGAAAAAATTATAAAAATTTGATATTTTGAAAATATTAATCGAGACGATCCAACGACATCTTCTATGATATTATTTATCTTTGTATATTAGTAAAAAAATACGGTTAAAATATGTTAGGTCAATAGCGCACATTTTCAAATTGATCATTTATTGTAGGACAGAGGGAGTAGATAACATATTCTCTTAGCTAAATCCTGGGAAATGGCAACTTCTAAGATTGAAGAAGAACTTCCTTAGTCCAAATTGTCTCCAAAAATTAGGATGCAATTTACCATAACAAATTATAGGCTTTGCAATAAAAAATAAAACTAGTTTGTGTTGCAAGCAAAGATTTTTAAGAACCAACATTGTATCAAGAAAGAGTAGCATCATAGTTACTTCTAAATTCATACTCCTTCCGTCCCAAACTAATGATCTGATTTGATCATGTGCATTATTCACATAATGCGCTTTGATTGTATTTTTTTACTATTATGTAAAGATAAATGATACTATATAAGATGTTTTTGAATTTTTCTCAATAAATATTTTTAAAATATCAACTATTCGTAATTTTTATAAACAAATAATTAAAGATATTAAATATCAAATTATGTATTGGCATGTGTGAAGCAATCAACTAGGTCAATTATTTTAGAACGAAGAAAATGTAAATATAAATGGCCCATTAGCTCAGTTGGTTAGAGCGTCGTGCTAATAACGCGAAGGTCGCAGGTTCGAGACCTGCATGGGCCAATATCTTTTTTTTCTTACCAATTTTTATTTATTATCAAAATTAGAGTCTACTATTGTATTTGTAACGTGTCAAGGATTTAACGGCTGACGGCGCCATAGAAATGCTCAAAACAAATACGCAGTATTATTATATTCTTATACTTATAGTTCTCCTTGAATAATGAAATACTTCACTGTAGAAAGTACATTTACATTCACAACTCACGAGTCGCAGCAGTGATCTAAAATATTTTTTAAATCAGCATAGATATTCTAATCTAACTAAGCACCTTCTTCCCTTTCACCCAATACCTTTCTGCTTATAAAACTTTCTCTTGCATCTTACAACACACAAAATGGAAACTCTTCTTCCTGCACCATCAATCACTCTTACTCATCTTTAATCAATATTAACCAAGTAAGATTCTTAAGCTTGTGTTTTATTTTTATTTGTTTCTATTTATACATAAAGTCAAAGAAATTATCTAACTGTTTAATTAACAAACCCTAGCTAGGGGCATAAATTAATTAAGAATGGGAAGAGGGAAGATTGTGATTCGACGGATCGACAACTGTACAAGCAGGCAAGTGACTTTCTCAAAGAGGAGAAAGGGATTGATCAAGAAAGCCAAAGAGTTAGCAATCCTATGTGATGCACAAGTTGGACTTGTTATATTTTCCAGCACTGGAAAGCTTTATGAATATGCAAATACCAGGTTTGATACATATATATCTTGATTAATTTATTTTTTGATATACAAATTTAATTATGAATAATGGATATTTTTGTGTTTATATCTATTATATGTCCTGATAAAACTACTATATGTTAAAGGTCAAGATATATGAATATATCAAGGTCATATACGAAATTTGTTATTGATCTGTATAGGTATAAGGCGCATGAGTTCATCAACAAGAATGGTAGATGTATTGGTTTTGTATTTGATCAGAGATTTGATCCTTGACCGGTGTGTATAGAAAACATATATTGGAAGATGTATACCCATAAATGGATATCATGCTTACACTCTTGTTAATAAAAGAAATGGTTAAATAAGTTTTTCGTCCCTATAACGAATTTTGATTTTAGTTCCTATAAAATTAAATTAAATGTTTTCATCATCACAAAAAAAATTATTTTGTTTTTCGTCCCTAATGGATGTAATTTTGACGTGCTTTTGATATTTTTTGAACATAATATAAATATATAAATGTCGAATATAATAAACGGACATAATATGGATACAATTTGAATATAAAAGAGTTATAATTTTGATATTTATATGAACATAAAGTGGCCATTAAGGACGAAAAACAAAACAAATTTTTTGTGAGGATGAAAACATTTGGTTTAATTTTTTAGGGACTAAAATCAAAATTCGCTATATTTATAGGGACGAAAAACTTATTTAACCCATAAAAAAATTGCCTATAAAAAATTGTCTAATGATGAACACCTTTTTTAAAATTTGATGCTATTTGAATAATTAATTGATGTATTTTAGGTTTTATTTTATTTAACATATCTCTTGATTGAAGATCGCTACATTGCAACAAATATGAATGACTTAAAAGTTCAAAGACGCCATAACAGGTCATGTGCTTGACAATACTATCTAACATATTCAGATACAGATTTTTGAACCATTACGTATGTTTTATAGTTATCAACTTATAATCACCATTGAAGATGGTAAGTAGAGTGTGTCAGTGTTGAAAACTCCAAAATAATGAGTAAGATTCCTAATGATTAAAAAAATCAACTTAATTATAATCACTTTTCTAGGTTTAGTACTACTCGTATGCTATTCCATTTTGTCTAATAAATTTTTGCCGGAAAAAAACGGAGAAATTAAACTTATTGTTCTTTGACTAAATTTCAGATAACGTTTTCGTTTTTTATCTTTTTTTCATGTCATTTTCTCCTTTTGGTATGTTTGTATATAAATTTTCATCAAATATAAAATTCATATGAAAGCATGAGTGAATGACCATATTTTTTAACACTAAAAGCTCATATTGAAATAAAACCAAAGTCTGAATCTTGAAAATTCATATGCAAATTGATCAAAAGGACAAAAATGACTTAAAAATAAGATAAAAAACAAAATCGTTATTTAAAATTAAGTTAAGGGACGGCAAAAGTAATTTTGTAAAAATAAAATAAAATTACAATCACTTTACTCAATTTTCTAACAATGAATCAGGATTATGCTCCCAGTTCTTGTTAAGATATACTAATTGGTAGTATAGCATCTTGGAAACAGAATAAAAAATGTCATACTATTTGGATGCATTGTAAATGGATGCATTATCTATGGTGAAACCTTATGATTTTTTTAATGACAAATATATATTATATATAAAAAGGAGAAATGTCCTACAAGAATACAATTATAAATAAAAGTTTGAGTATAAGAAGTAATAACAAAAACAAACAAAAGCTCCCATTGAAAAATAAGAGCGAAAACTAAAACAACGCCAAAAAATCAACTGAACTGTTATGAGAAAAACACAACCATAGCCGAACAAGCAAAAACTAGGACTAGAACCTCTCAATCAAGGAGTCCTTAGACAAATCAGTCACAAGACACTAATTATACCAACACAATATGAGCTCATGATCTCACTCATAGAAGGAACAGGCCTGACCAGAATTATTTCTTAAAAACCACTTCCAAATATATCTGAATTCTGAACCTAATTAATCTTCCTGTACTGTGTGCGCTTGTTCATAGGCATATCCCATGTGTAGAGATCCATTAGCCAGTATTTACTACATTTTCAATATTTGGTCAACAAACATAAATTACTACTGAATATTGATATTTTCATGGTTGTAATCTGAAATCCACCAAATAAATGAACAAAATATTGATGGAAACTTCTTAACATGCAAATGGTTCATTCAACAAATGATAAGCATATTTCAAGGAAATATTCTGAAGGGGGATAAAACTAAGATGGAACTTTTCTGCCCATAAATAGAAAATGACATGACAACTTATTATATATATTTAATCCCCATCATTAGCGCCGATGGAGTTGCAATCCTCTTAGATTATGTTGTTTGGATTTGAATAATACATCCACTATAAAAAGAATTAGTCACCAAAATTAGAGATAAAAAAATAAAGTTTGCTCTAATATTTTTTGTCTCTTAACCCTCCGGTCCTATAGAAAAGGATTTTGATAATCCGAAATTTAAGTGAGTAACTGATAAAATTTGGTCAAAGATTATTTTAATTAGTATCGAAATTCAGTTGGGATTTCACTATTATTATGATAAAATTAGAGACAAAATTCATATTTTTCTATCCCAATTTTTATCACCAATATTTTGAGATATTGAATTATATAGATACCCATTTTTTATATTGAATGCATGTCAACTTAGTTTTACCAATTTAAGGTGGTTTCCAAATATTAGGTACGCATGATTCCGATCTTTGCATATATAGCTTAAGCTATTGCTAATAATCAAAATTACTTTAGTTGATATCGAGCCTTTTTAGTCAATGTCAAGTATCCAAGATGTGGAAGTGCTAGGCATTAGAACACTAGCTAGTCGCTTGAACATGCATGGCCCATCCCAAAATCAATATTTAAGTCATATTTAATTAGGATCATTATCATTTGCAAATGCACACATAGATAAGTTGCCTCCACTAGTTTTGATATAGACAAACCATATAATATAATAATGTAATTAAAGCTAGCAACTAGTTATTAATTAAATAGAAATTGCATTCGTTTTTTTAACAGCAAAATTAGAACTTTATATTTAGAATCGAAATATGTACAAATGGTATCGGACTCAAACACGTAGATAAAGTACAAGTTATATTCAACCCTAAAGAGAAGCAAAAAGGCAACAAAATAGAGAGCAACTCGAGCGACCCCAGGCTATGATAAATTGTACATTCCCTTGTAATACAATCTATATATATGATGATTAGTAAACACTCATAGAATAAGCAAGGAGCTCTCACCTTTCTTGCCAAAAATCATTTTCATGACAAATTTTTATTGCGTCTACAACTTCATCCATCTTAGGTGTGTTTGAACTTAGGTCCCCGACCTCCAATTTGACCAAGTATTGTTTGACATACCATCGTTGTCCTTTGAGCCCCCTCTTGTGCAGGAATTGACAACAAAAGCTTTCAAGCAATATAAAGTATAAACAATTCCCCCTATACAAGCACCGACTAACCCTAAACCATCTAAATATATGATGGCAAAAAGCCCCTGCAAACAAACATTTAGGCTGTTTACAAGTTTGGAGAGGAAGGGAGATGAGGGTCTTGAGAAAAAAAGAAAGGAAGAAGCAAGTGGAAGAAATAGAAGACATTGGGATGAGAGAGATATGGGGGATTAATTTTTTTTCATGATACAGAATCCTTCTTATTTGGGAAACTCAAAAATTGTATTGGAGGAGGGACTTGGATGGTTTATATGAATTCTTCGAGTTTAATCTATATTGTTATAATATTCTTAAAATTAAAAATATATTAATCATAAATATTAATTTATCATTCTCTAAAAAATTACGTTTTTAAAAAAATATGAAAGGTTTTTCAATTTCCCCTGTATTTCTCACCCTCAAAATCTTATCTTCCCCTCCAAACTCCCAACCAATTAGCAAAAAAGTGACCCTTTTACTCCCTTACATCCAGACACCACATACACGATGCCCCCCTCCCCCTTTCCACCAAATACTCCTCTCTCTTGAACAAGTTTGCTTTTGTTGGAAGTCAAGATATGCACTAACTGAATTAATCTCATCAAATTTAACAAAGTTTTTTCTTCTCAAACAAAAGAACTCTTATCCCCTTAAGCTTCTAGCTCCACTCACCCATTTTTCGAATATAGATCTCTTCCTAATCGGATATTGCAAACAACCTAAGGAAAACTTGCTTAAGAGAGTATACATCAATACATCTATCATGTCAAAATTGAATTCTCCCTCCATCTTCCATTTTTTCACACGCTAAACATGTAAATCAATCCCATTTAACCCTTCACATACGGTCCAAACAACAAAAATCGTTCCATCACAAAGGAAGTTGATGCTTCTAAAGAAGCCAAAGTGCCAACACCATACTTGGCTAACGAGACTTTTATCCATTGAGACTATCTTTATTAATAACTGCCACCTCCACTTGGCTGAAATATATTGTCTACACATGTCCCCCCAATGAATAAAGTATCAACCGTATATTATAGATTTGGCCTTCAAATTTCCTTCATGCATTCCATTGAGAAACCCCAAACAATCCACCTTTCTCATAATAATGAACAAAAATGGGCACTGGATCACCTTATTTAGCCCCCTTATTAATATGTACTTGCTCCGTAGGACTACATTATTGTTCACCAACATTGACAAACTCCTTAAGAACACACATGACTTCATCTAATATCCTCATTTATCCCCAAACCTAAATATTCCCAACAGTTAATACACGAAGCTCAAATTGACCTAGTCGTACGCCTTTTCAAAATCTACTTTGTTCTCATATCCATACCCAACACTTCATTCACCACCAATACTCCATCAACCAAGTTTTTGCATGTGAACATTGATTTTTTATTTTTTTTAGATATAAGAAAATCCATAACCATTTCATAGACATTACATCCACCCTTCCTCGCTCAATCAACTTTCAAACCTTTCTTATCTTCACCCTCACCCATAACCACCTTTATATTTAGTGAATAAACAATCCTTAATCCACCTTATATTCTCCCCTTTAACATCCAACTTCGCATTATCTCTATCTTCAAGTTTAATTATTTTTTCAATCATGGTCAATCTATCTTTATAACTAGACACCCCTAAATTCATTACAATATTAAAAAAACATATTTACCTTTATAAGTTAGATCATGAACAATTGGTATTAGATATGACTCAACTTCAACTAGTCAAACTTATCGTGTCAATATTAGTATCATTCCTTTATTACCTTTTTGAGTTTATGCAACCTTTAAATCCTCTGAGTTACATTGATAGAGTCTAGTTGCAACTCATATGCCACCTTTTTTCCTTGACAACTAATTTCTTTCTCCACAAAATCATTCTCCTCTTATAATTACTTCCAAGTGGGCCACCCTTAATTTCTCCAACAAACTGCCAACACCTCATCATTTCAATGAAGGCTAGATTCTACCTCTTTAAATTCCTCCTCCTCCTCCTCCTCCTACCCACCCAACGCGGAACCCAATTTTCTTCTTGAGCTTATGCGCCCATTTTCTATTAAGTCCATGGAGATTGTTCTCGTGAAAGATTTATTCATAACTAGGTTATCTCATAATCTATAATTCTTTAAACCACTTCATTATCTTCCTCCAAAACACATTTACCAGCTCCAATGATACAATTTATGATTTTAGTCCATTTAGAACATCCATTAACTAATGGTACATGAAATTCCCTCCTAATAAAAATCCTTTTTATTTTTCAAACTCCACCCACATTTTCTATTAGTCAAATTCGGGCTCTGATAAAACTTATGCTTGAAAAAGCCAATCCAAATCAACAGCCATTTTCTCCCTTGTTGACTATTTT
>Ga0228710_1006015_pt1 | contig 18622 bp, 10 predicted proteins | sample MedpolnodulmetaG_FD_177995 | JGI IMG/M metagenome (GOLD analysis project Ga0228710, IMG submission 177995) | Root nodule microbial communities from Medicago polymorpha collected in Santa Monica, California, United States - pink nodules | ecosystem: Host-associated > Plants > Roots > Nodule...
CAAAGGAGAAGGGGATATTTATTAACGATGAAAGTTGGAGGAAAAAATTGCAGGGTCTTGTTCCTGCTAATGTGATAAAAGTGAAGCATATTCGTACCGGTGAAGATGTGAAGCTTTCGAGGAGAGTTGTCGCAGTTTTTGTTATGATGACTATGGCTGATTTTTGTGATCAGCTTTTTGGTTTTCAAGATATCTTGTTTGAGAATTTTGATGGTAGGCTTGAGTTTAAAGGGAACAATTTTGATGCTGTTTGGCCTGGAAATGGTAAGCCGGGTTTGTGGTTGAATTCTATTTCGAGGATGGGAGCTGTTTATAATTTGATTCTAAGAGAGGAAGAGATATTCATGGTAGAAAAGAAGAAAATGTTAGGAGTAATAGGAGTTAATGGTGTTGATAGTGAGAGAGATGAAGATATTGAGTTGGTTTTGCCACCAATTTTCGCTAAATGTACCAAGGTTTTGGATGCAGGGGATCAAATAGTTGCAAGAGATTTGTATTGGGATGCTTTAAATTGTGAAGAAGGGTTGGAGAAGATTGAGGAGTTGTTGGTGAAGAGTATTGAGAAAAACCCTTTCGTGGGAGAGCCATATGTGGTGTTGAGTCAAGTTTATTTGACAAAAGGGAGATTTGAAGAGGGTGAGAAAGAAGCTGAGAGAGGATTGACTCTTTTGCTTGAATGGGGATGTCATTGGGATAAAAGGGTTTCTTGGGAAGGTTGGATTGAATGGACTAGAGTTTTGTTAATGAAGGCAAAAGAGAAATCTTGGCCAAATACTTCATGGGGTATCCTCAATTTAGGTCTTGTAAAGTAAGGTAACTTAGGTATATATGTGGCTCCCCATTTCAAAATAAGGGTGAAAACTTTTTCCACCTTCTAAAACACTTCGGAAGTAAGTGATCTATGATATCTTAGGTTTATTGTGCAACAAAGGGTTTGTAAGTATGAAACTTGTGGACGTGAATAATATGGTTTTAATTTTTCAAATGCTTTAAAGATCTTTGTGCCTTAAAGTTCATAAAATCAAATCACATAATAACCATAAGAATGTTTTGGACATAAAGTCACCTAGCTGATATGTTTCCAATGTTTCATAATGCTATTATGTAAATGAAATCCAAATTTACTAAACCATGTTTATCATTCCTTTAACAACAGTACTGTTATGTATGTAACTGAGGAATGTGAAATTGGTAGGATTATAGTAGAGAGAATATATGAAGAGACTTTTCCACAAACACTATTTCATTCAACTCAATCTTGATACAGTCATTCATCTCCAGAGCAGTATCAACATCTCCAGATTTAAAATACATGTCTATGAGACAATTAGCAACAAACATATCATCTGAACAAATACGACTTCGCCTCAACACATAAGAAGTGGTGGAAGTGACCTCTGTGAACGGAGGATGCGGCAGTGGACGTTGCCATCCTTATCCTTAATATATTAAGAGAGAATAATTTGACAACCAACTTGCCTCCTAAAATCATCATTATCCCGCCTAAATCTTATTTTGTATAGAAGATTGTCATGATTTGAATCACCTCACCCTGAAACAAATATATGTGGTCTTCTTCTTCTATCCTTCTTCATTTCACCTCATAGTTTTTTATTTTCAGATATTCAAAGGAAATATGTACATGTTCACCTCATAGTTTTTTTTTTCTTCCTACATACACCTTTCCATTTTTGTTGCTTCTATAATTGTACTGATTTTGTAAGTAGCATTTTTCTTTTAATTTTTCCATTCTTTTCTTTGAAATTCCTCATTCTCTTTTTAACATTTCTCGCTAATCTGGAAAATCAATTGGCCTTTTTTTTTGAGGTGAAAATCAATTGGCATATTAATCAACATAATACTCCACATTCAGACGTACTCATGCATATGTCTTGGATGATCCTTTATTTTACACGTTATTTTCCAAGTTTTTGGACTATGCATTTTAATAAGATACATAATTATTTTGTGAAAGTTTAATTATGCTTTGTAAGCCACTATTGACCGTACTTGATTATTGTATACCATGAAATGCTATGGATTCGTAATACACCACTCTTACTATGCTTTAACTGAGATAAAACATCTGATGTATACCATTGTATGTGATAGAAAATGTTAAATTTGTTTTTTTAGGGAGAAAATGTCAATACTGACTACTGAGTTTTATTTTTTATTTTTTATAATGTGTCCATGTATATATTAAATAGGTTGACATGATATGAATTTATTTGTGAGTCCTTTACTAGATATTAATCAATAACTGCATTTGTAACTAACTTTTAGATAAGTTTGTTTTAAAATTCTAGGCTTAAGTATCCAAATGTTGTGCGCCATGTATGCATTGACTGGATCAAAATTGGTTTGGGGGGCTAAAATTACAACAGAAAGTAAACGTAGAGGGCTTGGAAAGAGTTGTTTCTTTTATGGGACCAAAATCACAACATTTGGATACTTAGGGGGCCAAAACAGTAATTAAGCCAAAATTCTATGAGTTAGTTAGATTGCTTGCTCCACAAGCAAGTGGCTTGTGTGCCTATGTATTGTGAAACTCAATATATGAATTAAATTCACATCATTTCCAATTATCATTCATTCTTTTCTCTCTTTCAGTTTTATTGTTTTCTGTTATAAACTCATCTTGCTAAAACAGCTTATTCATATAAGCACTTATTGTTGCGCATAGAACCAGTTGATGTTCTAACAATTGGTATAGAGAGCCTGGGTTAAATCTTAGGGAAACATGAGTGAATAGTGAGGGGAATCATTATTGAAAAACACTGAGTGAGGTGTGTGTATTGATTTTTCTGATTTCTTGAAGAATAAGCAAGATGAACACTAACGGTTTTGGATCAAACATTTTGGTTCTTGATGGCAAGAACTGGGAATGATGGAGTGCTTTGATGAGATCACTGTTTAGCGCGCAAGATGTGAGTGGTCTTGTGTAGAATGTGTATGAAGAACCTCCTGCAAACCCCACAGATGTGCAAAGAGCAGCTTACAAAGAAAACAAGTAAAAAGACCGTAAAGCTCTCTTTTACATTCAACAAAATGTTGATAATCAGCATTTTGAGAAGATTTCCAAGGCAACAAGATCCAAAGAAGCTTGGGATATACTGGGGAATTATCATAATGGGGGAGAAAAAGTGAAACAAGTCAAGTTACAATCATATAGAAGGAAGTATGAAATGATGCAGATGGAAGAAGATCAGAAGGTGAGTGATTACTTCTCTAAGATGACTGAGATTGTGAACTTGATGAAGAATTGTGGAGAAAATATCTCAGATCAGATGGTAGTTGAGAAAGTCTTGAGATCTTTAAGTGAAAAGTTTGATTTCATAGTAATAGCAATCCAAGAAGCAAAGGATGTGAAGACTATGAAGATTGAAGAATTGCAGAGTTCTCTTGAAGCACATGAACTATTGGTGATTGATAGAAGTTAAGAGAGATCAATTCAACAAGCCCTTTAAGTTCAAACAACCAAGAAAGAGAGAAATTTTAAGAATTTCAAGAAGGGAAAAGGTAAAACAAACTGGTCAAATAATGGAAAATCCAAAGCTAAGAACAAAACTGAATCTTCCAAAAGAGGAGGTTTTGTTAAAAATCAGAATAAGAAGAAGGATTTTGATAAAAGCAAAGTTCAGTTCTATATAATTGTGATAAATTTGGACATTTTGTTGATGAGTGTTGGTTCAAGAAGGATCAAAAGACTGAAGAAGCAAATATTGCTCATGAAGGTGACCCTGATGTAGTTTTGTTAATGGCTTCTACATGTGAAGACAGGATGAAAGGTGAAGAGTGGTATCTTGATTCTGGGTGTTCTAATCATATGACATTTCTCAGAGAGTGGTTAACAAACTTTGATGCAACAAGAAAACTAGTATTAAGTTAGCTGATAACAGGAAACTTGCATTAGAAGGAAGTGGTATTATAGTGATGAAGAGCAATTTTGGTGGTAAAGTCATAATTGAAGATGTGTTCTATGTTCCAGATATAAAGTGTAATTTGATGAGCATATGTCAATTAGTGGAGAAAGGGTTCTCGGTAACAATGGATGGTGAATCATTGAAACTGTTTGATGCAAAGAAGAATTTAGTGTTAAAATCTGCTTTGTCCAAAAATAGAACCTATAGATGCAACATATCAAGTGACAAGATGATGTGCATGTCTGCAACTATCAGTGAAGATGTTGAAGCTATATGGCATTTGAGGTATGGCCACTTAAATTTTAGAAGTCTTAGTGAATTGAACTCTAAAGATTTGGTGCATGGTTTACCAAAGTTAAATGTCAGAAAATCTATATGTGAAATAAGTGTGAAGAGTAAGCAAAGTAGGTTGCCATTTGTTTCTAAGGCACCTAAAAGAGCAAGTGAAGCTTTACGGGTTGTTCATTATGATATATGTGGCCCTTTTGAAGTACCTTCTCTTGGTGGTAGTAAGTACTTCATTACCTTTATTGATGAATTCACAAGAATGATTTGGTTGTATACTATTAAGCTTAAGAGTGAAGCTTTATAAATATTCAAAAGATTCAAAATCTTAATAGAAAAGGAAAGTGATAAATCTATTAAGATTTTGAGGACGGATGCTGGAGGTGAGTATACAACAAAGGAATTTGAAGCCTTTTGTACAAGTCAAGGAGTTGTTCATGAAGTAACTGCTCCATATACACCTCAGCATAATGGACTTGAAGAAAGAAGAAACATGACTTTAATCTTGATATCTTAGTTTTAGATTTTAGACATTTAATTTTGACCATCTTTTGGAATATACCAATTTTATTTTCTCTTTTGACAGGTAATTCATTTAGGTGGACAAATTCACTGGAGTTTGATGCTACCAAAAACACTGGTCACATTTGTGCTGCAACTATTGACAACTTAGAAAAAGATTAGATCTTTCTATCAAAGTCAAGATTATTAGAATACTTAATCTCTGTTATAGTTTTCATAGGTGGTTTCAGGTTGTTCTTCTTCATTTTCCTTATTTTTGAACTGCTGGGTTTAGTCGCTTTTATAGGATTTTTTTTTTGTTGAAGAAAGTCACTTTTATAGGATTGTCACTCTACATTTTACAACACAAAAACTTATACAAATTTTTTATGACACCTACAAAGTATCGCAAGTTTTGAAATTTGGGAAAGTAATTTTTATAACGCACTTCATCAGTCCGAAATTAATTTTAGCTCTGCAAAAGCTACTTTGTTATCACATGTTTGATTATAGCATTGTGCCATACTGACAATCATTTGCTCGATTTTCTATTTTTCTTACCTGGTGCTTATTATGGAAATATGTAGGCTATCCAATTTGAACAATGATTATTCTTTTTTACTCATACTCATATTCTACAACTCAAACTTAGACTAAAAATAAAGATAGACTATTGTGCAATGGCAATAGTTCTCACTATCTCTATTTTCTAATATAATTGGGAGGTTTCTTAACATTTTGATGCATTTTTTTAATATGAGAATTGACTTCATAAGCGGTACATGTGTGAGATTAAAAAAAATATTTAAACTGAGAAGTGCTAGCAAAACTCTCTTTTTAACATTTTCCCGAAACTCACTTATGTATTGGTTTAAATTAAGGTGAGTCTAGCACTTTGGACATGAGTTCTACTTAAAGTGGTGGGGCATACATTAATTTCATCTAATAAAATAGTGAGTGTTAGAAAAAGTATTGAAACGAGAGTTTTCCTAACATTCCTCATTTAAAATTTGGTGCAAATTGACATTAGAAGGTTCAAAATATTTTTTTTTTAACCTTCAATATATTTTTACAAAACGAAGATAGATGACACTGAATCCAATTTTGGTAATCTGTTTGCTTTCAATTGATTTTTTATCTCTTATTTTTTTACATGATTTAGGTGACTTTTGCTTTTGGTTTTTTTTTTTTAGATGACTCTTTATTCTTCTTTTATCTTTAATTTTGCTAGACATAATATTCTTTCTTAGTTTGTTTCGATGAAAGACTCACACTAGTGCAAATCAGAGATACAAGACCTGATTTTTAATGATTTCAGACCTGTTTTTGTGTAAAAGTGGTCTTAAATCTCTAAAAAAACAGGTCTTGTATCCTTGATTTGCACTAGTGTCAATAAGTTAGTAACTCAAATTTTCAGGGAAGCCTAATAAAAAGTTTGGATAGAGCACGGGTCTCGGTACCCTTGAATTTTTAGGGTAATGTTGTAATCTTTATTAAGACAATATAATGCATAATACATAAACTTTGCAAGATACCGTGTGCGACCGAATTGTTGCGATAGATATTTCACAACCTATGATTACATATTTTAATATTAATAGAAGTTTATTGTACTTTTTATTTAACATCAACTCTTTTTTTTTTATAATATACTTTATTTCTAAATATTAAAGTTCATATGACCCGTGCGACGCACGGGTCGGCGATCTAGTTACTTTTAAATTAATTAATAGGTTTTAGTTACTAAATGTTGCATATTTTTATATAGATAAATAATGAGAGTTGCCAAATATACTGCATGTAATATATATTTATTTTTTTTAGCTAATACTAATCAATATGCTATAATGTATATTTTACTAGAAAAATTATTGAGTTTTTAGTGCAAGAAAAATTTAATATCTTAAAAAAAATAAAAATGGAATGTTACACTTAGAGTGTTTAAATCCCTAACTTCTTCAATAGCAGGTAATCTTCTTAGAATCTTGCTCACATGATCATAAGTTACATAGTTTTTCTTCAATATTTGAAGTCCAGAGATTAAAGTCTGAAATCTTAAGTACATTTCCTCAATACTTTCATCATCCTTCATCTTGAACAACTCATACTGATGAACAAGCATAATAGCTTTTGCTTCTCTAACCTTCTTACTACCTTCATAGTTTGCACAAAGTGAAGCAAACATTACCTTTGCAGTAGATTTGTCACTCATCTTCATGTACTCTGTGCGAGGTATAGAAGCAACAAAGATTCCTCTAATCTTGTGATGTTTCTTGTAAAGCTTCCTCTGAGCAGGATTATGCTTCTTTCTATCAATAAAAGCTCCTTCTTCATCAAGGACCAAGTCACCAACAACATCTTCAAGTATATCCCAAAGTTCATCGTCTAAACCCATGATGTGACTATACATGTTGGTTTTCCACCAAGAAAACTCTTCAGTATTTCCATTAAACTTTGAAGCTCTGTTGGAGTCAGATTTCTTATCATCAGAAGTACCATAGTCATAATGAACAACATTGTTATTATTTCCAGGAATGAAACTTTCACCAGACATGTTTTTCTCAGATCTTTATCTGTTACACTGTTAAGTGTTAAGACAACAGACCAAGCTCTTGATACCAACTAAAGGTGAGAAAAACACAAAAAGGGGGGTTGAATTGGGTTTTCTTTTTTTTTTCTTTTCCTAAAACTGAGTTCATTGATCAGAAGCTGATAGAGTTCAGTTTATGATACAATGTGCAGAGTCTAATTGCAGCGGTTAAGTAAAGAAAGAGAGAAAGAAGAAAGACACGAATCAATTATAGTGGTTCCTTCCGCAATCCGGAAGTAGTCCACTCCTCCTTGCACTTCCAAGTAGAGTTGACTAAAATCAATATCTGATTACGAATACTCAAGCACAACAACAAGAGACTTCAAACTACTCAAGCACAACTGCAAGAGATTTCCTATGCTCAAGAACAAAATCAAGAGACTTCCTATGCTCAAGCACAACTGCAAGAGACTTCTATTGAAACAGAATTACAAAGAAAATGTTTGAGTTTGAACACTTGATATACAATCAGTGGTGTTCACAAATACAAATCATATAAGACTCTTATGACTCTAGAATTTCTAAGATATGAAAGTTGTTAAGAAATTCTAAGTGAACTTTGATGTGGAACAATTTCTACAGAGGTTTGGCTCTTGTAAAATTGTTATGAGTCTTTTGGAAATCTTCAAGTCTTCACTCCTTTATATAGAGGTATGAAAGAGACGTTGTTGTTTGTCAGCATATCAAAAGAGTCGTTGTTGAAGCATGATAATCATCAATGATATGTTGCTTGATTTGGTTATTGTCCTAGGAGGGAACAATTTCAAATTCATCCTTGTATAGAGAATTACCAGCGTAGTCATAGTTGTTGTCTTGTACTATTGCAAACACAAAGAACAGAGTAGTGGAGGTAGTGGTTGTACAATTGTACTATTGTCCTTTTATAATGCTCTTCAGCGAATAAGAATCCAATGCTCTCTAATCCTTCTGAAATAGCCGTTGCTCCAGGCTTCTATTCCTTCTGTAATGATGCGCAATCAAAACGACAACATTTAACTAACTTCAGGTTCCAATCTTCAGCTTCTGATGACGTCAGCTTCTGGTAGACGGCTTCTGATGATCTTCAAGACCTCTTCTCTTCAGACGCTTTCTTGCAACACAAGCTTCTTTTTTGTAGTTTCCATTGCTCTCATTTGTTCTTCCAGAACCTATGCTTGATTTAAATTTTTGATTATGGTCCTGCACACTTAACCAACTATTAGCATATCCAATTGACATTTTTAATACCTTGTTATCATCAAAACTTAAAGTGGTATTGTCAAACACATTTTGTTCCAACACACATGTTTACTCAGATCAATTTCTTCACATACTCGCAAAGCGTCCTTGTCATACCCCAATTTTTGACCCAAGTTGTCACCGACACCTGTCGTTCGGCCCTGCATTCATACGCAGTTTAACTTGATCAATCTCTGACGTTTTCGACGAAATTTCGGCAGAGAGGTATTTTAAAATACCTCATGCTTGATTCCGAATCGGGCCCTCTTCTCTCTATTTGTATTTTTAGTCTTTATTTCCATCTTTTAATTAATTAATTAATTTTTAATTTTAAGTTTTAATTTAATCTAGTCATTATATCACATTTTTTTATTTTTTTAAATCACCTTTTAAAAGGATAAGAGTCCGTATTAGTCATTTTTTTTACTCTTCATTATTTATTTTGTTATCCGATAAGGTCCAAAAAGTCTTGGTCAAGCACACAGGCAGTCACACGCCTCGTCCCCGTCCCAATCCTCATCTGCAAACACATTTAGAGGAACAAAAACACATTCGATCCCAATTCATTCCAATCCAAAGCCAGATATTCTGCATCTTCCAACAAACCCTAGTCTCTAAACCTTTGACTATAAAACTGAACCGGCACACACACAGGAGAGGACCTGAATCAAAAACCTGCAAGAGAAATAAAAAACAGCAATAGCAATAACCAGAGAGCAATTTTTTAAACCCATTCAGTTATCAAAGTCCCAATCGGCCATTCCACACTCAAATCACAATCCAAAACCGTTTCACAAGCCCGTCACAACCAGAAGTAGTTCGTGACCAAATCCCACAGCACCAGAATCGCACCACCTTTCAAAAGGTAGTATCTCTATTTCCTCTCTCTCTTAATTTGTAGATCTAGGAACATAGGTTCGTGTTTTGAAATTTTGGGATTAAGAAATGAGTGTAGAAGGAGAAACAAGTAGAAGGAGTCGAAAAATTGAAAAAAGGGAGTTGTTTTACGACTCCAGCGGCGGCGGCGCCGTCTAAGACGGCCGGCCACCGCGCCGCCGCCACCGCCGACAACTCTTCTCGTCGGAGAAGAAGAGGAGAGAGAAAACGAGAGAATAGAAGCAGAAGAGAGAGGAAAACAAGTTAAAATAGAAAAAATCTGACCCACACCCCTTATATACATGTCTTCTGGGTCGGCCCATAAACCGACCCATTTCAACCGACTCGGTTCGGTTTCCCCAGGCCCAACGCATACCTTCTGGCCTTCTTTCATTCTATTTTCTGCACACTCCCTATTCATTGTGTATTTGTTCCTTTATCTTAGTCATTTAGAAAATGTATTTAGGCCTTAATGTAATTTATGTATTTAATTATGTTTATTTTGCACGTAATTTAGAATGTAATTAATTAGGCCTTGATGTAATTTATTTTATTGCAGACCTTAGAATATATAATAGGTTTTATGTAATAGCTTTAGGTACATGTGTGCGTGCATGTGTGTATGCCTTTTATTTTGTTGCTAGCTTAGGATAAAGGTCCTCGTGGTGGTCCAACACCACTATGAGGTAACTACGCTTTATTTTCTTGCTCCGTTAGTTTCAATTATTAGTTTAGTTAAATCTCAAAAAACAAACAACAAAAAACATGCAAATAACAAAATCACAAAAACATTTTTTTTTACAATAAACCTTGATCCCAAGTCAAGTGACCTCTCCATTTTTTATTCTTTCATAAATCAAAATTGCAATCAATCTTAATCATATTTCAAGTCATTTTCCCTTAATATAAAAAACACAAACAAATTCATTTTGCCACTTGGTTTTTTCTTTCAAAACTTTTTTTCAAAATTAATAAAAAAACACAAAAACAAATCAAACGTCAATTTCTACCCCGAACTATGAGGTTTTGATCCCTCACGGGTACGTAGGCAAAGGACACTCGTCCTTCCAAAACAATAAAAAATGTAGATAAGTAGGTCTCTTTCTTCCTTTACCACTTTAATTCCTTTTTTTAAAATAAGTAAGTTGTAGCACAAAACGTTGAATAAAACGTTGAATAAGCAAGTTGTAACACCTTCCCTTTATGTAACTAACCCCCGAACCCTAAATCTTTTCAAAGGGGTGTTTCGAACTTTTTTCCCCCTTTTCTCTCAAAATTAAATGTTCAGTCGTGAAATAAAATAGTGAGTCTATGCTAATAAAATAGCTTGACCTCCGAAAAATGACGCGACAGTCCTCTTTCCACCACCAAAGTATGTTTGTCTACCTTTATCGGAACCCTGATAGCAGCAGAGGCCATCGCCAACAGAACACTTTCATCGTAGTAAACTAGATTCATTCCAGGGAAACGAACCCAAACAATAATCTTTTCGATCTTTGCAGAGGACGAAACGAACTCAAGACTCGACTTTGAGATAGCCAGGTAGTTATCAAACAACATCCACGGGCCTCTTGCAATTACTTTCTCTCTATCCTCTCTGCCATGTAGAAGCCATTATCAACATCCATGTGATCAAAATCACCCATTAGCTTCTAAGTTTGTGAAAGCTTGTACTTCATAGTTCTGTATCTCACGCCTTTATCAAGTAACTTGATCACTAAAGCCTCACGCCAAGGGCTACGCAACTCCTTAAAAAATCCATCATCGATATGCACTCTAGACAACAGTTTGTTACCATCTTCATGATCAATCTTAATCAACCCTTTTTGAATTAAATTTGTCTTTACCATAACACAAGTTATTTTGCTCCACTAAAAGAAAATTATTATAACATTGAGTGAATTCCCTTTTCAAAGAAAAAACATCGAGAGTCCCCTCAATAAAAATAACGGAATGTAAAAATGAAGAATATAAAAAAAGAACTCAAAATATAAAAGGGTTAAATATGTTTTTGGTCCCTTTCCTAAAAAAAATAAAAAATTTGGTCCCTATAAATATACCAACTTTTCGTTTTAGTCCCTCTAAAATTTTCCTTCAACTTTTAGTCTATGTAAAATTTTCAATCACTACTTTTGGTCCCTATTTTTAAGTTAATTTTTGTAATTTTTAATGAAATTATGCAGAAATGTGTAGAATATTATAAAAAAAATTAGATTTTTTTAACAAAACATAAATTAAATATGAATTTTTAATCATAAAAAATATAAAAATTCATATTAAATTCATGTTTTGTTAAACAATTCTAATTTTTTTGGGAGAGATCCTTATAATATTATGAATTTTTCTGCAAAATTTTATTCAAAAATATGATTTCTACATATGAGTTTAATTTAAAAGAGAGAGCAAAAATGAAGATAATTTTTTTTGAAGGACTAAAAGTTGAAGGAAAATTTTAAAGGGACTAAAACAAAAAGTTTATATATTTATAAGGATAAAAAATATACTTACCCAATATAAAATAACAACTGAAGTCAGAATGTAAAACATAACGCAGAATATATATTATTTGTGCCATTATATATTATATATTTAAATTATTTTATATTTTTAAATGTAAAAATGAATTTTAGATAAAGTAATAAAGTTAAAAATGGAAGAAAAAAGATAAGCTATAAATAATAAGCTTAAATAAAAAAATACCTTGGTCAAAAATCAAAGAAAACCAAACAAACATATAAAATAATCACGGTACTTATTGAAGTTGCCAAACAAACATACCTTGGTCAAAAAATAAATAAATAAAAAAATCAAAGTAAACCAACGCTTTAACTCTCTCTCTCTCTTTCTCTCTCTCACACACACACACACAAAACCCTCCCTAAATCTTCTCCGACGACACTTCCACCGCCAATCACGATGGAGAAAGGTCCTCTCCAAACAATCACGGCCGTAAACAAAGAGAAACCACAGGAGGAAGACAATCTCCACACACCTTTGTTAGTGTTTGTTTTCTTGAGATTTATTTTTTTATTTAGGATTTTGCTAGGGTTTTGGTGCTATGAACTGAAAATGAATTTGTTTATTCAAGATTCTGCTAATGTATTTACTTTTTAATGTTTAGTGAAATGAACTAGGATTGAATATGAAAAGTTGTTGATTTGATAATATTTTGGTATATGCACAATAATGGTCCATGGATAAACAAATAATTACTTTCAAAGTCTGAAGTTTCTGATTTTTTAGTTAAGCATTGAAATCCTGCAATGGTTTAGAAACCTAGAAAAAAGTTAAATTTCCCTTTTCATACAAAACTAACTTCTATCTGTAGTTAGTTAACACCCGTAACGTCTCTTCGTTTGATGCATCTTGTGTTTCTTTCTTATATGATGGTCCCAAGGTACTAGTTGACAGTTGTGGGATAATATGGTCTCAAATTTTCACCTCTAAGTTACTATTTTAGTGCATACAATATAGGATCGTTGTGTTTCATATGTAAATTTAGGCATGGTATGATAATTGTGGATTAGAATTATGTTACAGTTTTACATCTTGAAGGAAATGGACTGCTATCATCTTTGCGTTAACAAACCAGTATCGTTGCAGTATTTGTTTGAATTTTTGGTGTTTTCATTGTTTCTGCTAGTGCATAGTAAATGTTTTTTGGTAATTTTTGTGTTGTGAAGGTGGTCAAAGAGAACAAGATAACTAAGCACGAGTCATTGATAACCAAATGCAAAGTTAATGAGGACTGGACAATGATGAGCTTTAAGCTTGATTTAGTGAAGTTTAAAATGTCTAACCTTGACGAGGACATTGTTGCGTTGATAAAAAAGCATGTACTGGACATTGCATGGCTCATTGGAAAGACTGTTAAGGTTGAACTCAACGACACAGTGATCCTATTGCAGTCATTTGAGGATTATGCTTAGTTGCTTTTAAGAGATTCCGAGAAGTCTAAACCCACGCCCCTGCCAAGGTTTGTTGCCATAAATAAATGTAATTGAGTCTGTCAATTGCAAGATTTTTTATCTAACATGAATTGCTGTTATTAGGGTTCATGCAAAAGTTGGTAAGTGGTTGGAGATTTGCGTGAGTCTTAGTGACGGGGAATTCCAACAGGTGACTAGTGAACTACTTCTTAAGTATAGTGCAACTTGCAGGTTTATTGATGTTGATTTTCTTGTCGTACACAACTTATTTTTTTTACCTTTTTATCAGGTCAGTTTTGGGTGGGACCCATGTGGATCACATAGTCAGTCAAATAACGGATTATATAGAATTTTTTTTTACAAATGTGGAAGCTAACACTGTGAAGAATCATTTGTGGGTTTTCGTTAATGCTTTAATTGACCACCCCAATTATGAGTCTGGTTCTAAGATCCAGCAAAAATGGATCAGTAACAATTTTGAGTCGGAGTGGATTGAAGAATCAACTATGCTTAAAGGTTTGTTTGTTCCATTCGGTGTATTCTTATTAATTATAGGAAATGGCACTTCACTTAAATATTTTATATTTTTGTAGTTGAAAAGAGAATTGGTAAAGCCATTCTCCGCAGGCAAAGTTCTGATGAAATGGAGGCAGAAAACGAGGCAGAAAAAGAAAATCGAAAGAATTGATGATGAGTTCCTGGAAACAAAGCTTTTCTGGATGCAGACGAAGCTGGTGGAGAGTTCTCTCAACAATGCACATTGATCATTGTCTTGCTATATATCTACAATACATGTGTTTTTTTTCCTTAAAACATGTTTTGCATTTGTGTGTGTAACTGTATATATATACTAGTGGGTGTAGGGTCGCCAACTCTATGAGAAATGCTTGCATGTTTTGCTTTTAATTAATTAATGATATAATTACATTAATTTAGTTTTCACAACATGAATTATTGATGTTTTTTAATCTCTATTTTCTATATCATTAATGAAAACTATTTTTGTAAAATAATTCATAATTACTCTTTTACAACAAAAGAAGTATTATTCAAATCTTTGTAATAAATGAATAAATAGCATAAAATTAAATAAATTATATATTTTTTATTAAACTAAACATAGCATAAAATTTTAGACTTCCATTTACTTAATGAGTATAGACTGTATATCAATGGTCTACACGACACATGTTTCATTGCATATGCTTTGTTATTTATATATATAGGACATGCTTATATTGTGTTCCCTAGGTACCCGATGTGCGACAAGTCATTTGAATAATAATTCCGAGACTAAGTATGGATAGCCTACCAAAGCAACTCAAGTGGGTTACTTTAATTTATATTCAATTCTAAATCAAAGTATATTCTATTGGAAGACGCTCAAATATATTAAAATGAATTATACAATTCTTGAATTAATTTTGTATCCTCCAAAAGTACAATAGAGCATACTCGGGTTTTATGATGGCAAAAGTTTATTTTAATTTAATTGTAAAAATGATTTTTGATAAAAGTGAGTTTAAAGTAAAAATATTTAAGTTTAGATCCATTCACATGTGAATAGTGACTTGAACAATTTTAGTGTAAAAATCATGTTTGCAAGCAAAAGCTATCTATCCTAACTTCAAATTATTTATAATCAATTCTAAAGGCAAAAACAATCTAATTGAGAAACTTCAAACATGGCCAAATCAATTTTAACTCTTCATGATCACATGACAATAATTTGTTATGTTTGTTGCACAAATGACTCTCTTTCAAAGTTTGAATCCCTATACAGCGTCATATTTAAGTTCTCGTTGTCTTAACCCAAGATTTGATTTCAACATATAAGATAAATGCCTCTCTTTTACAGATGAAGCTTAAAGGAAAATATGTCTTCTGACACGTCTCAAGTTTTTGGATCTATGTGGTTCCCAGGTAAAATATCGAGTCTTTGAAGATTTCTCTGCACAGTTTCATATCAAAGGCTTCAATGTATTTCAAAATGCAAGAACCTTGTATCGCCAACTTGAATATCTGTGTATCTCATTTTATTATTGTGAACGTAATGGATTTGTATCTAATTTTATGTGATTGGTGTGTATATGTTACTGATGAGGAGTTTATAGCCATTGCAGAGTTGCATCTCTTGAATTTCTAAGGTAGATCTTAATTTGATAAGTTTATAGCACTTGGACATTAAAGTGATTGTTAAGCTGATTCAAGTCTTCAGAAAAAGGCACAACTTTGCTTATTTGATAACATTGTTTTAGCTAACTATCCTTAAAAACTTCCTTCTTGCTGATTACTAATTGTTTCCCTTTTGTTTTTGTCTTTGTTTTTGTTTTTCTGTATGTTCTAGCCTATAACATAAACCGTTCAAAATCAAAGATGAAACCAAAAAATGTCAATTCAAATTAAAACATGAAAATACTATGTTAAAATAAATTCTAAAGTATAAACTGTTACATAATAATCCTAAATGAAGATTTCTTCAAATTCCAGACCAACATGGCAATTGATTGAGTAATTTTTCAATAAGCCAAATCAAATATTAATAGGAGAAAAAAGTTACACTAGAGCACAAGCATTGCACAAGATGAGCTACAAATAATGTTGACAGCAACAAAAATCTAAAGCCAAGTTTGGTGTGTTAACAGCTTTTTAGCTTGTCAATACTAAATCAACAAAAACCATCTCAACTCTTTTAGTACCAAATTTCCACAACCTACTACCAGCAAGTAACTATGTAACAGTTTATTACGAAAAAAGCAGCAGCCAACTGATTTGTTCTTCAGTTGCAGGCAGGATCAAAGCAAATCTACCACCTAGTATCTCATTAATAACTTAGCTACATTGTTGCGAATTGCTTTAATCATAATAGATATTTCTTCCAGAATTTCAACGAGCATTGTCTGGGAGCTCATATAGTCATATTCAATTTGAGACCAATAAAACCTTATCCTAGGGTAAGATACCAAATACCACTATTTATCTCATTCTAAATACCATTGATCCAATAAATAATATCAACCTAATAAAAAAGAAAAGAACTATGTAAAACTTTTGTCAAACCAATCATCCTTTGTCATTGTGATTACTGGTAAGCGGCATAACGGAAAGACTGCTCAATTTTTCTAACAAACAAATTACTCTTGCAAATTGCGAATCCTCTGTTTTTGCAAGTAAAGCATAACTAGTAATACCATTCGTCTCTCACACATACATAATAATACTTCCTGAATAAAATAGAAAGCAGATCACAACAAACATTAATTTAATACTACAAATTAGTGACTATAATTCAACCAACAATATTACTGATAAATAACAATATAAGAGATAGCAAAGATGAGACTACACCAAAACAACTCACACTACATATTCCATGTTACTAATGTTAAGACCAAAAAAGATCTAAAGGAAAAGATATAGTTACTTTTATCAGAAGTCATGCAACTAGAACTTGGAAGACTCCAGAAATGTGACTTATCATTGCAGTGATAGCACCTGTCATGGTAAATATGCATCTCCCGCCCAAGTATGCCTAACATGGTGATACCAGACTCTCATAGTATATATGCACCTCCCTCCCAGTCTCAAGTATGCCTGAAATCCTAGGATACCAACCCCTCCATTATTTAAGTTACACAGGACAAGTTTGGAACGCATGGTTCTCAGTAGAAGAACACCATCTTTTGAAACGAACAAGGGCTCAACAATAGGCTGCCTTGGACAATCCCAGATTAACTTCTCATGAGGGATGATTGTCAATATAGTCCATTACTCAGCAACTCCATACTCTTTCATTATCCACACAGCCAAATGAGTTTCCGAGTGATTATCAGAACACACACAAAAACAGTTACTCAAAACATGCATCATAGGATTGCAAACACCGTAATCATCATGTTGAGGAAGCAACACTTCCCCATAAGTCTCTTTCTCAAGATCAACGGAAAGAATCACCCGTTGATTGGAATTAACACCATCTTTACCAACTATCCAATTCAAAGTGCCACTCACAAACTCCCCTAACCACGTACCAGGATAACACGGGAAATTTGGAAGTGTTGACAAAGAATTTTCACCGAAGGTATAAATTCTGGTAATTTTTTCACTAAAATCACCCTGATTGTGTACAAAAACTAGTAACTTGTACTTGTCATTGACTTGACTTGATCATAGCCAAAACCATGATAGGTAATAATCTTGTTATGAAAAGAAGCAACAATTGGAAATGTATTGGATTTGAAGTTGATAAAAGGATTCCACAATCTGAAAATGAATGCAGTAAATTACTCCTAATTAACAACAAAATGCATCAAACAGAAACTAATTAACTAATTTCAACAACTTGGATTCTCTTCTTCCTTGATTTGATCTTCCACCATCTTTTCCACAAGATCTGCCATATCATCCCAAATATATGTTTCAATAATTTTCTCGTACCCATTAGTTTTCTGAGCCCTTTTCTTTTCATTGTCATAAATTCACGTCAAAAAAAATAAAAATTCAATCATGTTCTGCTTATCAATCACGGTTTGTTTGTGCTACTTCTTCCCTCTTCACCTTTCTTCCTCAAACCAAATCTTAACAACAATTTCATCTCCTCAACATCATCTTTAACAAGATAAACCAACTATCAAATTTGAAACAAAGCAAAACATCATCTTTAACTCTTCACCAACAACAATGAAATTCTCATTTCTCTAATTCCACTTAAATTCTAAGAAATTCCAACAACAATTTCATTTTTCAAAACTCGAAATTCTTTTTTTTTTTTTTGAAGAAGAAGCTAAATTAGCCCACCTAAATTGACACCGGAGGGAATCGAACCTGAGACCTTGAGGAGGAGCACACTCCCAAATCCCAAGCCAATACCACTAGGCCAACCCAAGTGGGTTTTCAAAATTCGAAATTCTCATTTCTCACAATTTCATTTTTCTGCAGTATGTTCTTCAGCAGCAAAAATGGAAATTGAAAGTGTGTATTTGAAAGGGGTTGCCAAAAACGAAATTGGATCTGAAAGGGGTTGCCAAAAACGAAATTGGGTTTGAAAGAGCTTCATGTCAAGTTTCGATTTTGGATCTGACCAAAAACGAAATTGTGAAAGTGTGGATTTGAAAGGGATTGCCACCTGCTGGAAACATATTGGGAGATTTGGAGAAAGGGTTATATTGGAATTAATAATTGAGAAAATGTCCATTTCATTCTGACCGGACCATTTCATGGCATGAACCCATCTTGAATTACCTACTCATTGAAACCATACCATGAGGAAAATGTCCATCACCTCATTATTCAAAAGA
>Ga0228710_1006017_pt1 | contig 18616 bp, 12 predicted proteins | sample MedpolnodulmetaG_FD_177995 | JGI IMG/M metagenome (GOLD analysis project Ga0228710, IMG submission 177995) | Root nodule microbial communities from Medicago polymorpha collected in Santa Monica, California, United States - pink nodules | ecosystem: Host-associated > Plants > Roots > Nodule...
TCCACATGTTTGTTCCGTTAGGCACTGTTACATCATCAACTTGAATGTCTTCTCTTGCTTGTCTTTGCACATTTGGTGCTGGTGGGTATAGTCTTAGAACTTCATTCATCACACATTTCATCTGCATGTATATAAGCTCATGCATATTAAAAATTGAACAAAATTGAATTTTCAATTAATCCTAGTCAAATCCATACATCTTTTGCAAAATATCATGACATGCACATATTTAGTTTATCCTATTGATATAAGCATATATTTTATTATTTATGGGACCGTGTGCTCCATTTGATTTAATTTTATCTAGCTTAGTATGAAAAGCAAAAAAGAGATCGAGGTCTTTTTTTATCAATTTCAAAGTCAATCTAGTACATACCGCGTCATTGTACCAAAAGCTAATGCTTTATCGTACACTAAATAATAAATTAAGAAAAAAGTGATACTTTGTTTTCCATAACTTGATTTATATTTTCTTTAAAATATTGAAGTAAGAGCCTTTTGCTGCTTTAGGTATGTTGACGTAATCGAATCATAGTGTTGGTTCATAAGTTCCCAATCATAGAAACTCGTCACCTTATCAAGACAAAATAATAATATTTTTTTAGGGGAAGACAAAATAATATTGGCAAGTGAAAAAACTTTCATTATATCAAGGTAAAAAAATTCACATGTTCTTGCTATATGATATCACATAAATTTAAAAATATACATTACAATAGAAATATTTGAAAGGTAAAAATTATTTAAGATATATATCAATTCAAAATTATATGATTATGAAAATTCAAAAATATTGTTGATCAAAGTTAATTTAGAAGAATTAATTAATCGTTAAAACAAAATTGAACAGAAAAATAGGGAGTTATTTTTTTTATTTTTAAAAGTCGATGGCCAAAGACTATATATTATATATGAAAATAAATACTATATATCGAAAACATCATTACCTTCTTTAAACCAGCAAGCATAGTGATATCAAGCTCATTGTTTCCCACCACTTCTTTGATCTCTTCTCTTAATTGGTTTTGCCAATCTTCATGTGTGGCTAGAAGCAACAAAGTCCATGTAATAGCAAGTGCTGTTGTTTCATGTCCACCAAAGAAGAAAGTTTTGCATTCATCAACTACTTCTCTTGATGTAAGTGTCTTTCCCAATTTTCCATCTTCTTTATTTTCTTTTAGCAACAACCCTAATAAATCTTTTTGAGAATTTTGCTTAGGTGAATTTTTTCTAGCTTCCACAATTGACAATAAGAGTTTGTCGATTTCTTTGCCAAGTTTTTTGGCCTCTAAGTTTTTCTTGACATTAAAGTACTTGCCAAAGGGAACACCTACATATCGATTGGTGTTAAAGAGAGTCATTTGTAAGGCTCTTAATTTGTCAAACACCTCTTTAGCATTTTCATCTTCTGCACCAAAACTTGTTTTTGCTATGATCTCTCCGGCTATTGTTATAATTTCTTTCTCCATGTCGATTTCATGGTTGCCAAAGTTTATTTGGCTAGTCCATCTATCTATCATTTGATTTGTAGACTCAATCATCATGCTTGCCATCACCTATATCACATTGCACAAGATATAGTGTAAAACTTGTTAGAATATGCTAGTGGCAAAAGTAAAAAAAATAAAATTGACTAACAATAGAACTGAGAGCCGTTTGTTATATTATTATTATAAAAAAAGTGATTTTGAGTTTTAAAAACTTTAAGGGCTGCCCTGAATCAATTTGTATGGTGGCATATTATTTATAATCTTATTCCATGGGTTGGTGAAGGAATTAGTAAAAAAGTTGAATATTCAACGAGGTACAAAATTCTCTTTTGTATATTCAAAATGCTGAATGAGAATATTTATCCCTACAAATTCCATACTAAGGATAGAAAGAAAGATACCTTGAGGTTAAGGGGATTGAATGCTGGTGCAACAATGTGACGGTGACGTACCCAATCATTACCCTCGACCATGACCAACCCACTTCCAAACATGGGATCTCTATCATTTCTAAAAACACTTGGCTTTCCCCATCTCTTTGCCATCACTTCTGTTGACATTTTCTTCAAGAATTCAGCATTCGCAATGTACAAAAATGGTTCTGTACCTAGCCAGTAAATGAACACCTTACCTACACAAACAAAAATTATTCTCATAATTAAGATTGAGTTTCTAGTGCAAAATATTGTTCAATATAGCTAGATATAACTTATAAGATTAGTGTATTATTTCTATATTAAAAAAAGTTATATTGTATTATAGGAAGACTAGCTAGTTCTGAATTTCTATTGTATATTATAGTTGCACCAACCGTATTTGCATGCTTTTTGCTGTAATATTAAGGTTTTGGTCAATTTAAAATCAACTACGTACGTAACCGTGACTGCTGCCACAGTTTAGAACAATGGGAAGACTTACCGTATGATTTTTGCCAAGAAGAAAAGTAAGGGAAAACTTTTGAGTGAATATCATTTGTGAGATTTGAGGATGCAACGCAAGATTTAATGCTACTCTTTCTTTTCATCTCTTCAATGTTTCCAAATGGAAAACTTGGAGTTGGCCCTCCAAACCCATTTCTTTTAAGCTTCTTGTGTATTTGGATAGGGAAAATCCACCAAGAAAATGTTAGTATCAAGAGCAATAAGAGGCATAGTGTTGCCAACAAGGCAACAAAGATGCCACATAGCCATATAAACTCCATTTATCTATCTATATAAATTGTATGATCGTATTAATATAAGCTTTTTTTTAAAAGGATAGTAATAAGCTTCTGTATAACTCTCTCTTTTGTCTCTCTATTTTAAGCTTCTTTTTAATGTTTGGTGCTTTGATGTTAGAACAAAAATGATTTGGGTATTTATAGAAGAAAAGAGATTGGGTATTATATGGAATGCGTGGCATTTGACTATGAAAACATATTTTGTTTTCCTTGGAACCCTTTGACCCTCACATGGTATAGATTTGAATATCTCATTCTTCTTATTTGGTCCAACTTTTGTTTCGTTTCAAATGTTTTGGTCGGAATTGATTTCAAATATTTTTAGTGGGACCAAAGAGATTATCGGCGGCATAAGTTAATAAGTTAATCATATCATTTTATCCTTAAATACTTTTTTTAAAGAATTTTGCCCTAAAAAAATGTTAAGGATGGATAAAATTTTGTATAGTTGCGAATATTAGTAGTTACTCTGTTCTTAGTTATTTGTCATTTTCTGGAAATTTTTGTTTATATTTATTTGTGATTTAAAAATTCAATGCAACATTAATTGTTTTTTTAATAATACTCTTGAATATTTATTGTTCACGAGATAGGAGTACACGTGTACTCCCTCTGGTCTCATGTATAAAAAAAATCTTTTTTTTAGGTTCATTTAATAATTATTATATTTCTTTTACGATGTAGATCAAATACATTAATTATCCAATAAACCTATATATTTTTTTTCTATATATAAGACCGGAGAGAGTAGTGTATTAGTAAGATAATGAATAGTTATGAGAGATAATGAATAGTGATGAGAGTTATAGGTAATAGATAAATAATTATATTGGAAATATATAACAAAGTTTATAATTTCATTGGTATATGCTTAAAAAAAAAATTCATTGGTATATGTGGACTTGACTTTAAAACAAGTAAAAAGAAACATATGGAGTAATTAAGAGTTAAAAAAATGTTAGTGGTAGAGATAGAATTCGGTGCCTCTTTCATAAATTATTTTTGCTCTCTGAACCTAAGTCACTAAACTACTCATTTGAAAGACATATGTTGGTAACTTGATCTCTATAAAAATGATAAATAAGTTTATAAAATGGAGGATTGTCTTTAGGGGCAAAAACAGTTCATATCAATTGAGAGAGAGTTTATAGTCTAGCCTACATCACGAACAAATCAAACCACACTTTTATAAATGGGGAAAACTAATGTTTAAAAAAAATCTATTTAGTAAAAAAGATCAGGCTATAATCCAAATGAAAAATCTTTTAGGGTCCATCAGATCGACATGTTTAAGTAAATATGAATAATATTTTTTATTATTATTTTTTTCGGTAGTGGTCGGGATTTGAACCTTAGACCTTGCATATTTTATGCATTGTTCCAACCAACTGAGTTAAGGTCACGATGACTTTTTATTGTTATTGTTATCATTGTACTTTGTATTAAATTATAAATTTTATAACATTTTCGATAATTTAAATATATTAGCTTACATTAATGTTTTTCCATATATAAATATGTTATTATAAAATAGAAGTGACATATAATAACATATAAAATCATATTCTCTAAAATACCGTGTTAAATATTTAAATGGAGTTTAATTTTATTGATTGGTCTATATGTTAACTCGTTAGTGTACATTTAAAGATATGGCTTCTTTTTTTCTTAACAAAAAAGATATGACTTGATACTTATTTAAATAAGTTAATCTCAAATATATTGTTAACTATATTAACAAGTCAAATCAAATTTTCAAAAAATCATACTTGGTATTAAAAACTAAAAATGAGTATATGACCTATAGCAGTCCGACCTAAGTATTAAACTGTTTGACCAAATTAAGTTTGAGTTCTATAAAGTCTAACTTAGTCTAGTCTATTCACACCCCTATTTTTTTTCATCAATTAATCATGTAACAGAAATATATAGCATAGTGTTTAGACATGTTAGAGGATTGCAATGGAAACATGTTTCATAAATTCGTTTAGAGACTTCACTACTACACTTTAATTTTCTAATGCAAATTCATCAGAATTGATTAAAAGAACACTATTAAAGAATAAATTGACCGTCTTTAATTTCAAATGTTTATTTATGATTCGGTAAGTTTAAAAGAGAAAATTGTCCATTCATATAAGGTGTCATTTATGTGGGAAGGTTTGTTAGTTTTCTCGTAATGAGAAAACTATAGATTTAAGAAGGGTACTTTTGTACATGACACCTTCTTAATTTATGTTTATTTATGAATATAACCATGCATTGACGTTAAAAAAATTTATGAATCAAGACAAATTCTTTTTGTTATAATTCTTGACATGGGTCCTTCACAGGTGAAAAGTTTTAGTAATCGTTTCTATGATTTGAGAAACGACATTTTTTAAGTATAAATCCACACTTTTTTTATTTAAAATTTTATGTTATACAAAATAGGTCATAACTGAGTTTTTTTGTTTTTGTTTGTTTGTGTGATAAAATGGGCATCTAAGGTTATATTCATTTATGTGGATGAGAAAAATTTAATTTGAAAAATACTGAAAAAAAGTGTATTGCTGGGTAAAAATTGTTTCCCATTCCATGATGAGAAAATTTGACCCTTCTTATCCCACGATACACGTCACGTTCAGTTCATATGAGTGTGAGAAACAAAATGGTACAACTTCAACAAAAAGAATAAGGTTCTTGTCAACGTGGTATTATTAGTACTAGAGAAACAAAACTCACCACCGTCTTTTGTTTCCAAAAAAAGAAACAGAAAAATGTGTACTCCGTGTGCATTGTGAACACTGAACACACGAGCTCTACGCGCAGGCAAGAGAGGGCATTATTTTACCCTTTATTTTATTACTAGTCTACACTCCTACTGATACATGAGCGTATAAAATACTATACTAGTTTCATTTAAATACTATTTTCTTTTGCACAACAATATTTAAAAGGATTTGACTTTGTTCCCGGTACTCTTGGATCAACTTGTAGAATCATGGAAACGGTTGGGTCAGAAGTTGTCACTTTGGTTTGAACTTTAACTCCTCTAATTATGTATCTTGTCATGATGTATATCTATAAAAAAATATTTAACTTTTATTTTAAGACTTAATTGCAGTTTTAGCCCCCTAATTTTCTCAAAGTTGCGATTTTGGCCCCCTAAGAAAAAAAAACTACAAAACAATCCCTTAAGTTTTGTAACTGTAGCAGTTTTGGCCCCCAAGGCAAAAATAAAATATAAAAAGTAACACGTGCCACCCACTTAGGGTGCCACGTCAGCGTAGACCGAGTCAATATCAGTATTGGGGGCCAAAACTACTACAGTTGCAAAACTTAGGGGACTGTTTTATAGTTTTTTTCTTAGGGGGCTAAAATTGCAACTTTGAAAAAGTTAGGGGGCTAAAACTGCAATTAAGGCCTTATTTTAACTATCTCTAAAATCAAACACAATCTAATACTTAAAATAATTGTGCATGAAAATTAATATATCGTAATTCTAATTAACTTTTTAATGAGTAAAAATAAAATAAAATCATTAGTTGCATAATGAAGTAATTGCATAAGGTGAATAATGAATGTTATATGATCTTTGAATTAGAAACCACAAGAAGTAACTTAAAAAAAGAAAGGGAAAATTACACTAACCTCCCCTGAATTTTATGTTAATATATCCCACCTCCCCTCTATTTGTTAACTTAACAACAACCCTTGCTGTTAAACACTTAAACTCTCTTCCACCTTCCGTTAAAATTACATGGGTTCTCTTTTAAACATTGATTCACAGCTCCAAAAAAAAAAAAAAAAACCCAGAAAATCATAGAGGCATGGAACAGGAAACAACAAGTCCAGGGATTACAATTTATTTTTCATTGCATTTTTTATGTCTCAAACAAATTAATTTACTCTTGGATTTACCAGTACTGTATGTGTTTTATTGGATCTAAAGTTTCTCACAAATGGATGGATAATTCTACAAACAATCATGGGGACACACTTGATCTGTATATGGGAAAAATAACCCACACATAATTGGAGTATATTATTACAAAAATATGTATGAATTCCTTACTCATCTCACTGAAATCGTGTTTTCCAGAAATTGATCGAGGGGGTTCTATATTGCCATTTTTCAATCAATTCTACAAATTTTGTTTCAATCTATCACATGCAGAGCAATATATTCTAAAAATGGTTGTAAAAAGAGAAGGGCCACAGAAAAGGGATTGCTGGAGCCGGGGAGAGGGAGCCGGATAGTAGAAATGCAAATTGATTTGGGGCTAGAGTTAGGTCATTGAATCAAATGATCATACTAAGCCAAATTCACATGGATGTTTAAGATGTTTTTAGCTTTGACGGAATAATCACGGTGTTAAGTTGTAAGGGGTTTATCTAACTATTTTAAGATACTTCGGGGGAGGTTACTGTCAAATTTAAAATTAGAGGGGGTGTTTTTGTCGTTTGAAAAGACCTCATGGGAGGTCAGTATAATTTCCCCAAAAAGAAAAAAAAATTGTGATATGTATGATTACATTGACAATAATAACTTTTTTTTTTGTTCAAGTAGCCTAGCGGCTAGAGAAGTTCACCTTAAAAGTGAATAAGTGGGGTGTCCGGGGTTCGAACCCCGGTCCCTGCATAAATTATACATTATCCCTTATCAAGTGAGTTAAGCTCATGGGGACTAGCTAGTATCCCAGGTGCACTGCCTAACATTTCTCCTATTTTTGTATTATTGAGACAGAAATTTAAATAATTATTTTAACAAATTTCATCAGAGCACTCGTTAGCAACAAGATATTATATAAAAACTAACATTCGAATGTTACTCTTTTAAATGAGAAACCGAATTTAAAAATGACGACTTCACATCCTTATTTTTTAAAAAGAAATTTGATTTTAGAGATAAAATTGATCTCCCTTTTTTTAGTTATAATCAATTGTTTTTTTTAGGGGATATTAATAAATTGTTATTAATATTGTTTGCTTTGAAATATATAGGAAAAGGAATTCTAATTGAAAATAATTTGAAAATTTATCACAAAAAAGTATAATTAAATCACCTAAAAAAATATAATTAAATGAAATCGGTCCTTCTATTAGATTTTATAAGCAAAAATCGCGGTGTAAAAGCATCACATGGTAGAAAAAGACATCTCATCTATGTCGGCACAGAAGACTTGGAAATGGATGCACCTAGGGGACTAGCCAAACATCTAAGGAAGTAAAGATAAAACCATACTACCTCATTAATAACCCTACCTGAAAAATTTAAATGGGATAAAACCAAGGTGAAAGAAAGAAGAAGAAAAAAAGCAGCAAACTAAAACCTAAGGTAGTCAATAGCATGCTAAAGTGGTGCACCTGGAATGGCCATAACAGAGCAATTTGCAATAGTGGTTGCCCCGGGTGCTATAGCGATGTAGCGGGTAGGGGACTCTGATCCACTATTTTGTATTTAACGCAAAAATCCTGAATTGACCCTCAATTTTAAATCGTTTCAAGGGTGATTTAGGGATTTTGGATTAACCTCTAAAGTTAAGTGTTATCACATTGGTCTCTCAAATAGAAACTCAATTAAATCTTTCATTCTTTAATTCATTAGTTATTTTAGTCCATGACCTTAACTCTTTCTAACAGGAAAAGTTATGTGTTCAAGGACTAAATTGAAAGAGAAGACATGTTGTTCCCTCTTAAAAACGTTTAATCTGAAAAATCACTAACCCTAGTTTTTCTCTCCCATTCCAAATTTGTTACGTCAATCATCTTCAGTGAAGAAGAAGCTGGATGATGATGGGAGGTGGTGCACATACGTTACATTGAAGTCAATCATTTTCATTGCAGATGAAACCTTAGTACATCTTTATTGTGGTAGAAGGATTCCTAAAATCCATATTAGCTTGAAAAACTAGTTAAGACTAAGACAACTTATGCCCTTCTACAGATAAAACTAAGAAACATAATGAACATCAAAAACATTTCAGAGGAATAGGTTTGACTTGGAATGTTAATTCCTATAAACGGCATATATATATATATATATATATATATATATATATATAGTGTAGAATTCAGTTGAAGATATCCTCTATATTATCCTAATTAAGGGGTTGAACAATGAGTGGAAGTCCATGAGCTGGCCTTAGGGAGAGCATGATGGCTGGTGAATGTTGGTAACTTGGCGAAACCTTAAAAGTGAAGTTAGAGAGAAGTATTGTTAACACTATCTTGTACTCCATAAATGTCAAGTTTCTACCAACACACATTCTCCCTCCAAATCCAAAAGGTAAATACCCCATCTTGTGTTTGCATCCACCATTAACATCATCAATGAACCTCTCTGGTTTGAACTCATTTACATCATCTCCCCATAATTCAGGGTCATGGTGCATCGCTACTACATCGATCCACATGTTTGTTCCGTTAGGCACTGTTACATCATCAACTTGAATGTCTTCTCTTGCTTGTCTTTGCACATTTGGTGCTGGTGGGTATAGTCTTAGAACTTCATTCATCACACATTTCATCTGCATATTGGAGGAATAAATAAATTGAAAATTAAAAAAGTAATTTGTCGTTTTTGTCTCTTGAATTTTCAATTAATCCCAGTGAAACAAACACGTTTACTTTTTCTTCAATAAAAAATTTGCTTTTATAAAAATGTATCATTTTTATATCCGGTTCACTTTTAGTTTTAACTAAAATCATTTATGTCAAACTCAATTGTATCAAAATTAATTTTCATTACGGTAGACCTAAATACACGCTTAATTTAGAAAAAAAAATTGGGTGATTTGATGTGAACAATTAGAATAAAATAGAAAGTGAAACTCTTTATTGGCAAAATAAAAATGACACTTCAACGTTGATCTCGATCATTCATCCAACAATATGAATGTCGTCAATCATATGTAATAACTTGTATTGAGATATAAATATTTTAAAAAAAGATGTTATTCCACGAATATTCATTTATATATATATATATATATATATATATGTTGGAACATACGGTAATTCACATTTTCTCTTTCTAAATTTCCCTCACTAAATTTTGTTTTTTATCCTTGAGCAAAAATGAATATCGTGCTCTGCTCCTTAAGCAAAAACACTCGCATGCTTGAGTTGCATATACGCGCTTGGCCGCGTGGATATAAACATGCAGGTCAACGCTTGATGTTTGACCATCCAAACATCGTCGTTTCAAAAACACACACGTTACTATGATACTCTTATACTGACACTGGTCCAGGAAAATACCTAGAGCATTATTACAATTTTTTAATGGTGTTTTTTTCTACAAGACAAAATGACTTCATGTGCATGCATGGTATTGAATTGTTTATATATTGATAAAACATATTGAAATTTTATGTTATAAATTGTTTTGCCAATATATGATGCCTTCTATTAACCACCAAATAAAAAAATCTTTATAAAGTCACTTCAAGTATGTGTGTCTGTCACCAAAATATATAGTGATTTTAGATTTACCTTCTTTAGACCAGCAAGCATCGTGATATCAAGCTCATTGTTTCCCACAACTTCTTTGATCTCTTCTCTTAATTGGTTTTGCCAATCTTCATGTGTGGCTAGAAGCAACAAAGTCCATGTGATAGCAAGTGCTGTTGTTTCATGTCCACCAAAGAAGAAAGTTTTGCATTCATCAACCACTTCTCCTGTTGTTAATGTCTTTGCAGATTGGCTAAGCCTAACATCACTATTTTCTTTTAGCAACAAACTCAATAAATCTTGTTTAGAATTGTTTTTGAGTGACTTCTTTCGTGCTTCGACTACGGACAACAAGATTTTGTCGATTTCTTTGCCAAGTTTTTCAGCCTCTAGATTTTTCTTGACATTAAAATACTTGCCAAAGGGAACACCTACATACCTATTGGTGTTAAAGAGAGTCATTTGTAAAGCTCTTAATTTGTGAAGCACCTCTCTAGCATTTTCATCTTCCATGCCAAAACTTGTTTTCGCTATGATCTCTCCGGCTGTTGCTATAATTTCTTTCTCCATGTCGATTTCATGTTTGCCTAATTTTATTTGGCTAGTCCATCTATCTATCATTTGATTTGTAGACACAATCATTGTTCTTGCCATCGCCTATCAATTTGATGTGTGAAACAATTTAGAATTATGTATATTTATGGGCAAAAGTATATATACTATTAGAAAAAAATTAAATAATGACGAATAAAATTAGGCATCAAATTTTGTTGCTAAGTGTCATGGACATCAAATTTTATTAACAATTTTTTTCTAATTTTCGTCTCATAAATGACATTACAAATGTCTTGTAAATGAAATTACAAATGAATCCTCCTCCAAAAAAAAAATGAATCCGATGAAATATATTTTTGAATTGATGATGAGTTTCACAAAATTGTGAATAGCTAGCATGATTATTTTTAAACTCTAAACTGTAGTTTTTTTTTTCTCCACCAAATAAAACTTAGTTTTTTTTCATCAAAATTATTACTCTCTCCGATCACATTTATAAACAACTTTTGTTTTTTTAGATCCATTAAATAACTGATGAATCCGGAAAATAATATAGTCCAGCCCTGAATCAATTTGTATATGGTGGGACATTATTCATACTACTATCTTTTTACATGGGCTGGTGATGGAATTAGTAAAAAAGTTGAATATTCAACCAGGTAATATTCAAAAATGCACAATGCGAATATTTTTCCCTACAAATTCCATACCGAGAAGAGAAAGAAGGATACCTTAAGGTTAAGGGGATTGAATGCAGGTGCAACAATGTGACGGTGACGAACCCAATCATTGCCCTCGACCATGATCAAACCATTCCCAAACATGGGATCTCTGTCATTTCTAAAAACATTAGGTTTTCCCCATCTCTTTGCCATCACTTCTGTTGACATTTTCTTCAAGAATTCTGCACCCGCAATGTACAAAAATGGTTCCGTACCTAGCCAGTAAATGAACACCTTACCTACACAAGCAAAATTATTCCCATAATTAAGATTGAGTTTCTGGTTCAAAATATATACTGTTCAATATAGATATAGGACTAGTGTTTTAACGATTATACAAAAATAATCTTGTAAGATTAGTAGTATGTTATAGGAAAACTTACCATGTAATTTTTGCCAAGAAGAAAAGTAGGGAAAAACGTTAGAGTGAATATCATGTGATAGATATGAGTATGCAACGTTATTTTTTCTTTTCATCTCTTCAATGTTTCCAAGTGGAAACCTTGGGGTTGGTCCTCCTAACCCACAACTCTTAAGGTTTTTATGTTTTAGGATAGGGAAAATCCACCAAGAAAATGTTAGTATCAAGAGCAACAAGAGGCAAAGTGTTGCCAAAAAGGCAACAAAAATGCAATCTAGCCTTATCAACTCCATATGTTTTCCTATGAAACTCTTATGTTTTATGATTTCTTTATTTGATGATTTGATTGTGCTGATGAAAAATAAAGTGCTACATGTTTGGTATTTATATATGGACTTATGGAGTGAACAGAACAATCCGTGGGCTTTGACCGAGGAGGGAAAACAGTACTTGGCTAATTCTGTTTTGAATTTTGTGGATAAGGTATGGAATTTGAACGATATAACTTTTGAGACAGACATAAATTTATAAAGATAAATAGATAGTAACATAAAAATCAAAATAATAAGAAGATAAAGTAATAACATAATGTGAGTATGAGAGATAAAGTTGTGACAAAAATTATCCTAATATATTTGTACAAATATCATTTTTCCTTTCGAATAGAGATAGGACAAGAAAACATAATTTAAGCCTCAAATGGAGAATTAAAACGTTAACTTAGTTTTATATGTACCAGTTGAAAATTGAATTTGATCTACAAATTGAGATTATTATTTAAATGAGTTGAATTTAAAATATATATAATTCGACTTGTTTAATTCATGAGTAGTACCGACTCCATTACATACACAATCTTAAAAGTATATTGTTTATTTTAAAATTTACATAAATGATTTTTTATTTTCCTTTAAAAATTTGGGAAATATTATTAATAATAGTGATAGTAACGACCATTTTATAATGTATAAGATAAGATTTAAACAGTCTCATGAAATTATATAGTCAAACTCTTCCCATTGATATGACATTTCTTGAACAAATTATATAATTGATTTTCTGTATTCTAATAATTTATGTTTAGTTTTCAGAAAGCATTAAACTTTTTATATATAGTGCAATTTTCAAGTTTAGTATTCTGGCCGGTTATGTTTAGTTTTCAGAAAGCATTAAACTTTTTATATATAGTGCAATTTTCAAGTTTAGTATTCTGGCCGGCTTTTTTTATTGGTTTTATCTGCTTCAACTTTAAAAATCCTTAACTTTTGCTCATCCTAAAAACTCTCTTCACTCTTCGGTTAATTCAAAACAAGTGAGATACGAAGACTCTCTATAATATTATATATTCCTTCTGTTTTAAAATGAGTGTCGTTTTAGCTAAAAAAAATTGTTTCAAAATGAATGTCATTTTCAGTTTCCAATGCAATAATAAATTTTTCTTTTCAATTGTACTCTTCAATTAATACTATATACACTACTTCTAAAATATTATTTTTCCTTTAATGAAAAACAAACCAATAGTTGATTAGGATAATTTGGTAAAATAACATTTCTCTTTCTTTTAATTAATGTATTTCTTAATATGTATGTAAAAACCTTAAACAACACTCATTTTGAAATGGATGGAGTACAATCTCAGTATAATTTAGACAATGTATTGTTCTTATATAAACTATAAAAAAAATTGTTTATGTGAGCTTAACTCAGTTGATAGGGACAATGCATAATACATGTAAGGTTCGAGTTTCAAACTCAGGCCACCAAAAAAAACTAAAAAAAATTATCAACTAACATTTTTAATATGTATGTAACTAGTTAATTTTGCTCAATACTCTGCTCCCTCCGTCCCAAATTATAAGGAAAAAAAACTCATTTACTTTGTCCCAAATTATAAGAAAAAAGACTAACTTTTATCATATTTAATTATGTTGTTTCAAAAAAATTATATTTTCCAAAGGAAAATTAAATGCAAAGTGCATTCAATTTGTTCTCTCTTTCATTTTCTCAATAACCAATGAAAATTGTTTTTACACTTCCTATAAACCTTATTTCAAGGATAACACAAGAAACTATGTTCAACAATACTATGTTTTAGTTTTCTTAATAAATGTATTTTTATTTTTTGCTTATAATATAGGACGGAGGGAGTGTTACTATGCATACTATTGTTTAAGGTACTGACTGGTTCAATAAATAAAACAATCATTAGCCCATGCAATTAGTGAGTAAATTGATACTATCATTCTTCTATTATAAGTTCATATAAATCATTAAATATATAAAATTATTGTTTTCTTTTTTGACAAAAATAACCATATTCATTCATTAAAATTGATAGAGTACATCGAAACAATACAAATTCAATATTGCTAAAAACGAAAATGACGAATCTGCAAACGAATTCACATCATTCATATTAATAGTATAAAACGACTAAGTGCATATGTCTAGAAATATTGCTACATTCAATTCTCTATAATACTCATGTCTTTGGATCTGCAACATTTACGACATCAACGTCATTGATCTTTCAACATGAATAAAATAAACCCGCACTAAAACGGAAATAAAAAACACATCGTTCAAAGATGAGAAATCAAAACAAACAAAGTCGTACTAAGACGACAAAATTACAAAAACTATCGAAAGAAACGAGAGAACTTTTTATATAATAAAATCATTGTTATAAATGCATAGTGGCCACTAGCTATATAATTATTCAATCAACTCAACTTGCTTTTCTTTTTTTTAAAGTACAAAATGATACTAGTATTTATTCTGTGACATTTTTCTTTTCCTAACATTGGAGTTAACATGGAACGAAGAATGTTTCATGGTTTATGATCGCTCTCAACTTAAATATAAAGAAAGTTGATGTATTACCAAATTTATCTACTTTTTGACCCTTTCTTATAATTAAAGTCAAAGAGAGTAATTTTCTTTTTCTTTTTACAAATGTCAAAGAGAGTAATTGTTAAACAGTCTATCCGAGTGAATTTGTTTTATTGAAATATTATCTTCATTTTATTATGAGTGACACATTTTCTTATGAATTCAATGCACTATCAATATAGAAAATTACATTGATAATCAATTATGATTTTTTTTTTTTAGGGATGATAATCAATTATGATTGTTGGATTACTTAATTGTGAGTTGTGATTGTTTGATAGTGTACAGAGTTTCACACCGGCAATGTAACAAAATTAATATCTTTGTTTATTTCACAAATAGAGTTATATAACGTGAAAGATATATATTATTTACTTTGTCGACTTGAACCTTGATCGTTTAATTTATTAACTTCTTTAGCTTTTAGTTTAAATTAGTAGAATTATCTAACCCCTTAAAATGAAAGATATTAACTCAAAATGATTTACATAATATTAATTAAGAGTACGATTTGGGGGAAAATTTTGTATTAAAAATTGTAATTGACATTTATTTTAGGGTAATTTGACAAATAAAAATAAAATTTGTCTAAAACAGTGATAAATAACAAGGATCGGTAGAGTAATGGACTAATATTGAATATAAATAAACCTTTATTTTGGTCCATAAACTAACACCCTCTATTCTATTTGGTCTATCAATTATAGAAATATAATAAATAGTTTCTAAAGTACCAGCAATCCATCATGTTAGGTTGTATTTGACCAGATAAAATTTTGAGCTTACTATGGATATTATAGATTATAGTTTATAAGTTCATATAATCAAAATAGATTAGTTTAGTTAAAAGTTTTCTCACGAGCTTATAGAATTTTGGAATAAATCAAAATGGAATTAAGCAATTAAGCACCACCCAAGCATAGTAGCGGGTTTTGGCACCAATTACGAAACTGATAAGGAAAACAGTAAACTTTGCCTTATACCACGAAAAGGAAAGAAGTTTAATATTTTCCAAAAGCTAAAGAATTGAATTCTCTTTGCCACGGAAAACTCTGTTATTTCTTTCCTTGCAGATAATCCAAGAAGTCGTGAACCAAACCAAAAACATGAAAGAGCAACACGACTTTGCATGACCAACAACCGAACCAAATTGGTGGAAATGAGCCAAAGCGCATGACGGAAGCGTTGTGTAGACACCTACCCAATTTCGAATCGGCTGCCAAATAATACCAAAGATACTGCATTCTAAGAATAAATGCTCATGAGTCTCGTGCACACCACAACCAGCAACACACATCTGATCCTCCAATCGAATAATCCCCGACGAAATAAATTAACCTTTGTAGGCAACCTATTCCGGAAGAGCCTCCACGCAAAAATCGAGATTTTAAGTGGGACATCCTTCCTCCAAAGAAGATCCTCATATAAAACAGAAGCATCATGATGGAGAGGCATACCATCAGCGAGAGTATGGTAAGCCCCTCTAACTGTATCAACCTGCAATGAAACAGTCAGTAGTAAAGTCCTACACTCCTCTACTAACTCTTCCTCCCACGCCCACAACTTTCTTCTCCACTTCCGCGCCTCGCCTCCCTCACCCCCACCCCAAATCAAACATTTGCGCCACAATTAACAATTTATTTTCAGATAAATCAAACAAACGGTGAAAACGAACACGAAGGGGCACATCACCAACCCATCTATCCATCCAAAACAAAGTATTAAGACCGTTTCCAACTTTAAGTCGGACATTGTCATCATACCAATTGCCCAACGTTGATCCTAAGTTGTCGCGGATCCTAACAATCTCCCTCCACCACATTGAACCCTCACGCCCCTTGCCTTGAACCGCCCTCCCTCTATGCCATATCTAGTAGCTAGTAATCTGAACCACAAGCCCTCCCTATCCGTCACCTGCCTCCAACACCACTTCCCTAATAATGCCAAATTAAACTCCCTAAGTTTCCTTACCCCCAAACCTCCAACCACCTTATCCAAACAAATTGTTTCCCAATCAATCCAAAAGATTTTCCTATGATCCTCACACCCACCCCAAAAAAACGGATTAAAAGAGAATCGATAGAGGAGATGATACCTGAGGGAGCTTTGAAGAAGGAAAGAGCATAGACAGGGATCGAAGTCAGGACAAACTTTAGGAGAACAAGGCGACCACCAAATGATAAACATTTACTCTTCCGACTGGACAAACAGGATTTGATATGATTGACAACTGGATCCCAAAAATTCAATCGGCGAGAGTCCCCCCCCCCCCCCCCCCCCCCCAAAGGGAGGCAGAGATACATAATGGGCAGAGAAGACACTCTACAATTTAAAACATTCGCCACTTCAAGTAACCAAGAACGACTAACATTCACACCAACCAGCTCACTTTTCTAAAAATTAACTTTCAAACCAGACATAGCCTTAAACAAATACAAAACGGCACGCGTAGCTCTGACATTAGCCCAACTTTTATTCCCCAAAATTAAAGTGTCATCAGCAAACTGAAGATGGGAAACATTCAAAGCCCTCTCATAACCCACCTTGTATCCTGTAAAAATGTTTTGAGTAACCAATGACTTCATCATCACATGAAAACCTTCGGCCGCCAAAAGAAACAAAAAAGGAGATAGAGGGTTTCCTTGGCGTAACCCACGAGCCAAAGGGAACTCTTCAGTAGGAGAATCGTTAACAAGAACTGACGTCGTTGCAGTCCAAACACATTCTTTCATCCATTTTCTCCAAAGGACCGGAAAAGACATCTTACACATAACATCATCTAAATAATTCCAATCCACTGAATCGTAGGCCTTCTCAAAATCAACTTTAAAAAGTAAAATGTCTCTATTTAATTTCTTTGCCTCATCGACCACCTCATTGGCTATAAGAATACTATCAAAAATTTGTCTACCTTTGATAAAAGCATGCAGACTAGGAATCTGACACAACACTACCGATAACATTCTTTAAGCGATTGGCCAACAACTTAGCAAGCACCTTATACAAACTTCCCACCAAAGAAATGGAGCGGTAATCATTTAAACGTTGCGGACTATCCTTCTTAGGAATGAAAGTGATAAAAGGGCTATTTATACCTTTCAGGAGCTTCCCGTTACGGTGAAAATCTGACAAAAAATGCATAAGATCCTCCTTTAAATCAGCCCAGAAGTCCTTAATAAAACCAAGATTGACACCATCAGAGCCTGGACATTTAAAACCATCATAGTCCCAGACCGCGCTTTTCACTTCCTCCACACTAAAAGGTCTTAAGAGGGACTTATTTTTTATTCGCCTAATTTTTTATTTTTTTCACTTTTTGGTTTTCAATCAGCACTTTTGGTTCTTAATTTAATTCAACTCATGTATAACCTTCATATTTTTAAATGAAAATTTATAGAAACGTTTAAAATATTATAAGAATTTTTTCTTAAAAAAAAATAGATCTTTTTGCTACCTTATAACATTTTTAGATAAGGTAATTCAAGTAGCCTTTGAGCGTATATAACTTATCATATCCCCCCTCATTTCTACACTCGGTATCTTGATTAAAAAAATTAAATATTAATTAAAATATATATTTATATTTTTTTATATTTATGAGATTGTTTAACCGTTAATTTTATGCAACACTACAAATTCAACATGTTAGTTTGTTCGTTATTAACCATCGGTTCATCCTTATAAGTTAGTTATTCACTATTTTTACTAAACATATAGTCTCTCAACCTATTGTTTATGTTTATGAATTAAACAGGAGAAAGTGATAGTTTATAAATTAAACTGATAGTTGTTCTATAGTTTAAGAGTCATATATTGTATTTGTATTTTGATAATTTTTGGAGCAACTAGAAAGGAGAGTGATGATTTTTTTTTTTTGCAAAGAGAGTGATGATTTTTTTTTTTGCAAAGAGAGTGATGATTTAAACATCAAATTGATGTT
>Ga0228710_1006022_pt1 | contig 18610 bp, 14 predicted proteins | sample MedpolnodulmetaG_FD_177995 | JGI IMG/M metagenome (GOLD analysis project Ga0228710, IMG submission 177995) | Root nodule microbial communities from Medicago polymorpha collected in Santa Monica, California, United States - pink nodules | ecosystem: Host-associated > Plants > Roots > Nodule...
AGCTGTCACCAATTCTATCTAGAAACAGTTAGAAGCATGAGTCACTAAATGGGAATGAAGTTATCCCATTTCTTTGGTTTAGTGACCACTCTCTTGCCTATATCTTTTTTGATGGACCCTTCAGCCACGGTACCTTTTAACGACTCTTTTTGAATTTTGCTCATAACAGTGGTGCAATTTATTAAAATACCCTTACCATGTAAAATACATGTCTCCTCAAATTTCTCTCTATTTTTTAGCAAAGTATCGAAGAATATAAACTAATGGGTTTGATAATTTTAATTTATCATACATCTTACTTCAAAAGGAAAATTATCATACACCAATTCATCCATGAAAACGTATTGTTATTGATGCAATTAGAATCACATGACTTTTTTTTGTTCTAATTGAATTAACCACCTTGAGTATTTCAAGTGTGTAACTGTGTAATATGTAGCAAAATCTGTGTAAAGGAATGAAGAAAACGTGGCACATAAATAGGCAGAGACGTGGGGTGCCATGCAGTTGCTTAAGGGGTAGGAATAAGTCCCATCCTTTGTGCTGGGAATAAAAAATGGGATAATATAGTTGAAAATAATTACCGGGTATAATTAATTCCTTGGAACCTTTTTTTACGCATGTGTACCAAACATTGAAATAAATAGTTCCCATCTTACATTCCCAGGAACTTAGTTTGTAGAGGTGAAACAAACACCGTATCATTTCATTTCTTAGCGCTAGTATCCAAAATAAATTGTGTAAGGAATACAAAATGAATAATTTGTATGGTTCCTAAAATAAAATATGAAATTTTGTTATGTGATAATTCCTTCGTATATAATCATAAAAGAATGTAACAAAAAATAATCATATTTGAAGTGTATCGAATATTAAATGTGAGTATCTATTTCAATCCAGATTTAAACCTTAATTTTATCACACTGTAAAAGTTTAATCTATTTTGCTCTATTCAATCCGGTTGATTGTATGTTTGGATTTACGATGAGTTTGTCAAAATATAAGCCTACCATTTTAACAAAATTACTATGTCACCATGATTTTATCAAACCTACCTTAATTTCAAATACGCATAAAATAATTATAAGACTAAATTTTAAAAAAATAAAAAATATAAAACTAACAAAAATATAATATATTTTGTTAGCATAAAAATAGTATAACCATTTTAATCAGTTTACTTTCAAATTTTACAAAACACGTAAGTTCATATCCTTAAAAAGCAAATAGTGTGTCTTCGTGCATGTCGTGCTATATGACCTATTGTGCCATGTAGCACCGCTCCTAAATAAACATATACTTTGATTGCTCTAATGCTATGTATTTCTGAATATTTGTCCTTGTATATGCCAGATAAAATCATATTGAGAGAGAGGGCCCTGAACCTTTCAAAAATGATTTTATACTCCCTAAAAAAATGATTTTATAATATAAGACATTTTTTATTTCAAGTTAAATCCAGTTATGCTTTATTTAAATTTTTTTAAATAGATTTACGTTTTTAGTTCAATATGAAAGACCAACTAGAAACAAAAATTCATCAAAAAAACTACATCGGAACATTCAACCTCATTCTATTAAAAAATAAAAGTGTTTTTGAATTAATAATTAAAGGTATAAATGAAATAAAAAAAATTATAAATTATTTTATTCCGTTCACTTTCAAAACAATGGAATGAAACTTTCAATTCCTTCAATTAGAAATATCCAAACAATAGAATGTAATTTTTATTCCGTTGCAATTCATTCCATAGCTTTATGAACAAGCTTTATGAACTTGCCCTTCCTTAATCCTTATATATAAGGAGTAATTCAAAAAAAAAAATGCACCATGTTATAGAACAAGAGTGTGAATGAACAACATAGAGAATGATGATACGAATATCTATGCTGAAACTCGACCATGGCGAACTCATCTCTCTCGCGAAGCGCATCACAACTCTCCAATCCCTCCTCCCATTCCACGCCGTCACAGTCACCACCGGCAACTCCACCAACCCATTCATCGCCGCCAAGCTCATCTCTCTCTACGACACTCTCAACCACCCATCTTCATCTTCCACACTCTTCCATTCCCTTCCTTTCAAAGACACTTTCCTATGGAACTCTTTCCTCAAAACCCTTTTCTCTCGTTCACTTTATCCCCAGTTTCTCTCTTTTTACTCCCTCATGCGCTCTGAAAACGTTTTGCCGAACCATTTCACTTTTCCTATGGTTGCTTCTTCTTATGCCCATTTGATGATGATTCATTCTGGGATGGCCCTTCATGCATTGGCGTGTAAAGTTGGGTTTTTTCCTGAAAATTCGGCTGTTGGGTCGTCTTTTGTGTCGTTGTATTCGAGATGTGGTGAAATGAATGTTGCGGTGAAGGTGTTTGATGAAATGCCTGTTAGAGATGTTGTTGCTTGGACTGCACTTGTTATTGGGTATGTGCAGAATGGGGAGAGCGAGATGGGTTTGGAGTGTATTAGTGAGATGTATCGGATTGGTCATGACAGTCAGAAGCCTAATGCAAGAACATTGGAAGGTGGGTTTCTTGCTTGTGGGAATTTGGGTGATTTGGTTAGTGGAAGGTGTTTGCATGGTTTGGTTGTGAAAAATGGGATTGGATGTTTGTTTGATATACAATCTTCTGTTTTTGCAATGTATTGTAAATGTGGGGTGCCCCGAGAAGCTTATCAATCCTTTTCTGAAGTGATCAACAAAGATCTTTTGTCTTGGACATCGATGATTGGTGTTTATGCTAGGTTTGGGATGATGAGTGATTGTGTGAGGTTCTTTTGGGAAATGTTGGAAAATCAAGTGAGCCCGGATGGAATGGTTATTGGTTGTATTCTTTCAGGTTTTGGTAATTCCATGGATGTATATGGAGGGAAAGCCTTTCATGGATTAATCATTAGGAGACATTATCTGCCGGATGAGATGGTTGATAATTCATTGTTGTCTATGTACTGCAAATTTGGAATGTTAAGTTTTGCGGAGAGGCTTTTCCAAAGGTCTCAAGGGAGCATAGAGTGCTGGAACTTTATGATTGTTGGATATGGTAGAATAGGCAAGAACGTTAAATGTATTCAGCTCTTCAGGGAGATGCAATATTTAGGTATTCGTTCTGAATCAGTCGGCATAGTTTCCGCAATTGCTTCATGTGGCCAGTTAGGAGAAATCAACTTGGGAAGGTCAATTCATTGCAATGTGATAAAAGGTTTTGTGGATGAGACTAAATCGGTAACTAATTCACTCATAGAGATGTATGGAAAATGTGATAAGATGAATGTTTCTTGGAGAATATTTAATAGGTCGGAGAGGGATGTTATCTTGTGGAACACTCTGATTTCAGCACATATTCATGTCAAGCATTATGAAGAGGCTATAAATTTATTTGATATAATGATTATGGAAGACCAGAATCCCAACACAGCCACATTGGTGGTCGTGCTTTCAGCTTGTTCTTACCTTGCATTTCTAGAGAAAGGAGAAAGAGTTCACCGCTACATAAACGAAAAAGGTTTCAAGCTTAATTTACCTCTTGGAACAGCTTTGATTGATATGTATGCCAAGTGTGGGCAACTAGAAAAATCAAGAGAGGTATTTGACTCAATGATGGAGAAGGATGTAATTTGCTGGAATGCAATGATCTCGGGTTATGGAATGAACGGATATGCAGAATCTGCGATAGAGATATTCAATCTTATGGAAGAATCAAATGTTAAGCCAAATGAAATTACTTTCCTTTCTCTTCTCTCAGCGTGTGCTCATGCAGGACTTGTTGAAGAAGGAAAAAACTTGTTCGCTAAAATGCAGAGTTATTCCGTGAAACCCAATTTAAAGCACTACACTTGTATGGTAGATCTTTTGGGAAGGTCGTGTAATCTAGAAGAAGCAGAAGAATTGGTCTTATCCATGCCCATTCCTCCTGATGGGGGCGTGTGGGGAGCCCTGTTAAGTGCTTGTAAAACTCACAATCAAATTGAAATGGGAATAAGAATTGGCAAGAATGCTATTGACTCTGAACCGGAAAATGATGGATACTATATAATGGTAGCCAATATGTATAGCTCTATTGGGAGATGGGATGAAGCAGAAAATGTGAGAAGGACAATGAAAGATAGGTGTTTGATGGGGAAAAAAGCTGGTTGGAGTATGGTCTGAACTAAAACTTCCTTACGGTCAAGCCTGATCTTTGGAAGGGACATAGGAAACTCCTGGAAGTTTCCCGAGTGTCAATGAGCTTGATTCGTAAGTTTAGTCCTTTCGTAAGTCAGTTAATTAGCTCATTATATTGAACATCTGGGCTAAGGAAGCTGACACGCTACAAGCATGTAAACCTGTTTGCATCATAGCTTCCATGAGGATTAGATGCCCCTGTGTTGGATGCATATATAATCGAGTTAGCGACCAGATGGCTTTAAATATCACTTGGGATTTTGAACTTGAAAAAAGCTGGAGGGAAGAGGATATTATCTTTGTCAAGATTCTTTATGCCTATCATACAGCTGTAGATTGAGTTTGTGCATATTATGATAATTTTGCAGGCTCATACTGTGCGTGCTCACTGTCACTGGTATTATTATTGGGTTTGCTTCATGAGCAAGTAGAACCGCAAAATTTCTTATTGTGGATTATCATGTTAGTTGTTGCTTCTTGGGGCACACATCGATAATCTTTGCATAGCGGTATGAAGAAGTTTCGCTGTTGATCTATCGATTCTGAAGGGTTTCAGGATATTTGCCGCCAACGCCTGTTTTTGAAAATTTTACCAGGTATTTGTCAGGATTTTGTGTCAGTGGAATTGATAATAATCCAAACGTACTGCTTAGTCCCGAGGAATGTCAGAGGGTGGCAGTTTGAAGAATGATGTGTAAGCAACAACTATTTCTCTCGGTGGATTTTCTGCCGCTAAACCTCAGTATATCAGATTTTCTTCGTCGTGTTGTGATGGATTAAGCTTGGGGTGGGAATTCATTTCATTTCCAATTGCTATAAATTCGTGCAATGGTTGGGAAATTTGATAAACCATTCAACTTTTGGCTACTGAATTTCGTTGATTTTTTTTATTTGGAAAATGGAAAAATCAGTTGCTGCATCATATTTGATTTGTATTCGCTCTCCAGATCAACGGTGACGGCGACGAACTTCTGATAAGCGTTGACAGCGTCATCTTCAAATGAGAGCACTGCGATTAGCGGCGGCGAAAGGGGCGCATCGTGTCATGGTGGAGAAGCACGTTCAAAAGGTTCACGGTGAAGAAACCAGTGTAAAAAGCTCTTCTTTTCTTTCTCTGTTCCAGTATTTGTAAATTTTTTAGATATGAAATTAGTTTAGTAATATATATTAATTTGAATAAGAGGTTAACATCACCCTCAACAAGTTATCTCTCCGTAATGGATGATTACTATTGCATTTTTATTAACTATTTCTTATCCTAATTTATTTATTGTTTATAGGTCTTAATATTTGGGGCATGAAGATATAGTAGCTGATTGTGGCTGGAATTGATGAGAGTAGATGGTGATGAAATTATATTGGAATAGTAAGGATTGATGAGGTTGTTGTCATTGTCTACAGTTTTTACTATGAAACTATGTCATGTGTGTGTAGATATAGCTCTAATGATTAATATGCAAATTTGTTTTTATGTTTTGCTTATTCATGTTTTTGTTTGCAGAATTCAATCTATTAATGCTTATCATGATGTAGAGTATCAAACAAAACAAAGATATAGATTCATTTGGGTGATACTGAAGTTAGTAGAGGATGATTTTGTTGGTGTTGTGACAAAGCTTCTTTCAGTTGGCTAATTCCTGAGCAGGGGAACATAAAGGTCAATGTGGATGGATCAGCTTATGGTAATCCGTTGTTTGGTGCAATTGGTGGAGTTTTCGGAGACTGGCAAACTAATTTCCTTGGGGGTTTTGCCGAGAATATAGGCTATGCCACATGTTTGCAGGCTGAATTCTGTGCCACTATGTATGCTATAGAAAAGTCCCTGGAGATGAATTGGAACAATATTTGGATTGAGTGTCTGCAACCGTTGTCAAGGCGTTCTCTTCTAGCTCTCAGGTGCCCTGGAAACTCAAAACTCGCTGGCATAATTTTATGCTTATGGTTCAACAAAGAAGTTGTAAATGCACTCATATACATAGAGAAGGAAACCAGGCTGCAAATGCATTGGCTAAGAATGGTCAAAGTCTTCCTCTTTACTCCTCACAGTGCTGGACTTCCCCTCCCCCTTTTATTCTTCCCTTTTTGTTTAGGGATAATGCTGGCAGATCTTTTGATAGACTTATGATGTAATTGACTTTTGTCTAAGGGTCCAGGCCCCAACCTGGTGTTTAGTGATTTCCTTTGATTGATTAAAGTAGTACCGAGAATTAACTAGGAAGGATCTATTCAAGCAATGTCACCTATGTGAAGTTTATAATACTTTGTTAATTTTAGTCTGCAAAATATCTATTCAAGATGTTCATTCAAATGCAAAACAAGTTTGTTCTAAATGGGCTGACACAATCTCAGCTTCTATGATATATTGATCTTCACTGTTGAATGTTATGTGTTATTGAGACTTTTTCTTTCAAATTTGTGTTGATTTTTTCGATTGTATTTTGTATGTTATCTTTCTTTGTTATGTTTTGCCGCAAATGTTATGTTTGCAAATTCATGATATATTAATCCGTGCAAAGACGCAGGTGTCACACTAGTTTCATACAATCTACAACATTGAATTAAGAATCAAGGAAGTAAGGAACAAACATTTTTTATTAAACCAACTACAGGTTGCAGTGTGAAGGAATGATCCATGTCTTCTTGATGTTCTTGAGACACGTATTCTTATACATCAAATACTACAACGTTAGACACTACTGATACACCACATATTCGCTTGCAAACATATGGACAAAACACTGATAAAAGTAAACTATTTTTATTTGGAAAGGCTTCAAATGCTGCTTAAAGCTTCTCTAGTGTTAGCAATACACATGAAGAAGAATTGCTTTTAATGGAGGAGACCTGCACCTCACTGCAATAACCAAAGATTAATCATGAATGGTTTATCTTGTCAAATATAAACACAGGTAGTTTATACATTCAAGCTCAAGGTCTATTATGAGTTAAGATGGTACCTTAACAGTTGGAAGGTGTTTGCAGACCACATTGACCGGGCAAGGCCAAAGCTTTTTTGGCATTGATTCCATAATAAGTGAGGGCAGACTTGTAACCGCAGAGGCAAGGAAGATTGGCACGGCGCAAAACACCACAGCAAGTCTCATCTGCCCTTGGCGGGTTTCTACCGGTAACGAACTTACTACACGATTGTTTTAGATCATTTGGGTCTATGTTGCATATTTGAACAGCTAGACTGCCGGCCAACATGGCAAAGAGCAGTGCTCCTATCATCCACTGCGCCAAAGCTTTGTCCTGAGAATGTGCCATACTCTCCTAATGGTTCTAGTTTACTATATGTTCTGATGTGTTGCCTGTAAGAGTTTATTTATAGTGGTGTTAAGGATGTTATTGGAATAATTATTTATATTATTTTTTAATTTTAATACTGTCATTTGGTAATAGTTGTGTCATGTGAGTACAGTCGGTGTGTGTTCACGAGATAGATTCACATTAGAATAGTAAGAGTATTCATAACAAAACAAACTAAAAAGTGGACTATTATTTGGTGAAAAAACAAAAAAGTGGTTCATCGTGACAAAAGGACCCCTTGTATTTGTTTCTAAATGACTCTATTGTGAGTGTTTCAGTTTGATAGTGATGCCAAATGATGAATCTAGTGGTTCATTATTGAGCTCAGTGGGTTAGGTTATCATTCATTCACCTTTGTTTTTTCTTTGCCAAAAGATGTGGAAAAACTAACATGAAGCCAACCGAAATGGTTTCAATTGTCAAAGTAGTCACGTGAATGTATAGTGTTTAAGGAAGATGGAGAGGAAATTCCTTTGGGTCCCACATAAAAACCCTTCTTTCAAAGTGAGAGCTAAACAATGGGGATAGGTTGATTTGAGTAAAATGACATTAATAAGCTTGTTAAGGTTACTTTAGTCATTTTAAAATATAAGCTTTTCTCCGTTCTCACTTTCTACTAAATCTTTCTTTCATTCACTTTTTATCCAACCAAACAATTACAAAATTATCTAATTTTCTCTACTTTTTATTCCCTTCTACCTTTCTTTCCTTCCACTTTTTTTTATCAACAAAACAGAGTGTAAGTGCCAAATCATATCATATTATGTAAAATAAAATAGCAGTTGATAATGAAACATTTGTGGGCTATGATGAATTTGCACCGAGTCCAAATAATACTCCTTCTATCCAATTGTGATTGAGTGTCACATTTTGTTTTTTTTTTAATTTTTTTTTATTGCTTTTCATTAGCTATCAAGTCTCGGATATATGACGGTACACCATCATAAACGTGGGAGCTACCATGAGATGAGGTTACCCTAACTAATTCATGAGCACATTGACTTGCCTCCTATTGAACTCGACATGGTCATAGTGAAGATCAGCCACTCATTGTAGCATCACGTGAAGTCCAACAGCCTCGCCGACAACAACATCACAAAGAGGAGAGAAACAGTCCGTCTTAGCCATGACAAATTCACCTTGATCATCACGGATACATATGCCAATACCTACCATATTCAGAGAGTCAGAAAAAGAGGCATCAATATTACATTTGCACCTACCATTAGTCGGCTTTGTCCACTCAATGACATGACCATGAATAACACTGTTCGACTAAGCATGATTGTTAGTAGCTTTATGCGATTTGACTTCTTGGGAGGTTCTCCAATCATCTAAGAGGTGGCGAGCCCGTTCAACAACCTGCATACAAGTTTCATTTTTCTGTTGCCACAATTTTAAATTCCTACATTTCCACAAGCTCCACATGATCGTCACAAATAACTCTTTTTGCGTAGAAGGCACATGATCAAGAAGGGAAAATATCAAAGCATCCATGTTATAATTTTGAGGGAGAGTTCTATCAATAATATCTTATAAGTTAACCTCCCTCCATGCTTACATCACACCTGTACATTCTAATAAGACATGAATGCTATCTTCATAATTAGTTCCACACAAAACACAATCATTAGGACAATAAATACACGACTACTCAAGCGTGCACGTGTAGGGAAACAGCTCCGACACACACGTCATACAGAATTTTGAATCTTGGGAGGCACCTTACGCTTCCAAATCGAACTCCATTTGCTCGGAATATGCAAATGGGAGTTATCTGCAATTTTTGTGACACAAATTCGATATGCACTACGAACGGAATAACTACCATTTTTCTCAACCTTTCAAATAAATTTATCTTCATGAACAAGAGGATGGAGATGAGTATTCAAAATAGGTTGGGTAATATTATGATCAAACATATTAGAAATTAAGGTAACATTCAAAACCTTTATCGATGGTTCGATGATATCTTGAACTTTGACATGAGCAAGGAGCGCATAAAGAGGACTTTGTGCTGAGAGGGAACAACTGTGTTTAAGCCACGGAGCACCAAACAAAGGAATACTAGCACCAGTACCAATTCTCCATCTAGCACCCTGTTTAACCACCATTTTAGCACTAAATATACTTCGCCAAACATAACTTGGATTAGCTCAAGCTTAGAACTCAAAAAATCACACTGAGGGAAGTAGCGCGCCTTAAATAAACGAGACACAAGACTGGTATTATCAACTTGAAATTTCCATCCCTGTTCACCAAACATTGCCACATTAAAAGATGTGAGGTCCTTGAATCCCATACCAACAGTTTGTTATTTCATACGAATTAAATAGAAGCGAAACAAACTTACTGCTACTATATTAACTTTTTTTATGGGGCTATATTAATTCTATCAAGTACTAATATTTTGATCATTATTTAATGAGTAAATTACACTCCCCTCAAAGATGCTTGAATTACACTCCCCTCTCCTCTTATGTTAAAATATACACTCCCCTTCCTTGAAAAATAAAATTTATACTCCCCACCCTTATAAGATGCTTGAATTACAATCCTCTCCCTTAATAATTAAATATGCACCACACTTTAATCTATTTTAACATAAATAAATATTTTTATGATATATATTAATTTTGAACCACCATTTAAGAAAAATTAATTCATTTCTTTATAATTTAAATATCAATGATAATTAAATTTAAATATTTTGCTATTAATTTAATAATTTAGAGTATAAAATTAACTTTTAAATAACCATGCTTTATTGTCTTTAGTAATTTTTCACATGTTTTAATTTTATTTTGGGTTGTTTCATATTTTATAATAGGTTTAAAACTACATGTTAATGAAATTGTGAATAAAAAATAAAAAATTATGTATTCAATTTTTTATTATATTAAAATAGACCCTCAATACTATTTTTTTCAAAGTGTGTTAAATTATTATTTTTTTGCTAGATTATTAAAAATAAAAAAAAATATTGAAGGAGTAAAGTGTAGATTTTAACATAAGAGGGGAGGAGAATGTAATTCAAGCTTCTCTTTGGGGAGGGGAGTGAAAAGTTTTCTAATATATTTTGAATAAGAGGGGAGGATAGTGTATATTTTAACATAGGGGAGAGAAGTGTAATTCAAGCATCTTTGAAGGGATTGAAGGGAGAGAAGTGTAATTTACTCATATTTAATTGAATGGTGTTTGGAAATAGCTTGGGACTTGACGTGATGGCAATCCATTTAGATTTTAGTGCATGGGTTGAATTTTATTTTACTTTAACCATAAATAATTTTTTGATAAATAAAGGTTTTGGCGAGTTGGATTTTCAAGGCTTAGGAAAAGACTTAAGACTCAAATATCACTTATAGAGGTATTTGGTCAAGATTTGCCAAATTATCTTTCACAACTCACAAGTCATACTGTAGTTCTTGTTTTTGCTTCCTTTTACAAGTGATTTATATAGAAAATTTATGGCGTATCTATTTTTAAATTGTGTCAATACATTTATACATCATATGTTGCAACCGTTATAATATTAAAAAAAAAATGTTGCAACTATTATAATTGGTATAATTTTTTAATTTTGTTTTATACCAATCTAACCAGTTGAATGTCACCCAAAACCTCTTACAACCTTCCCATTATTATTAGCTCAAATTTGAAACGTTTTTTCTTCAGTATTTCAATCCACCTATACATCAATGGCAAATTATTTTTTTTTATGAGTTATATTACTGTGAGTTTAGTTTTTTTTTTTTTGGTTAGAAGTTTAGTTCTTTTTTCAATAGAGAGATCCAAACAAATTTGACATATATTAAACAAAACTTTGTTTGGTCCAATATGTTAGTTGTGATTCAATGGTCATAATTTGTAATTAGACGCTATACTATTTTATTTTTTTTTGAGGAAAACGCTATACTATTATTTGTCATCGCAAACTTCTCCATTGGCACACTCCCCAGATAATTTCAGAGGTAGACATTCAAAAATGTAATTTTTTTTTTTTGGTACAATCAAAAATGTAAATTTAGTACTATATGAAGTGAAAATGCATTTCCAGGTAAAATATACCATCCAAAGATACACTTCCAAAAATATATGTAACTTTTTAAAAATGTAGGGTGGAGAAAGTAGCATCGTTTATGGCTTGAGATTCGAAAATGGTAGGTAACCTTTTTTAAGGACAAATGGTAGCTGACACCGTTTGGGTCAAAAAATTGTAGTGGACTTACACTGATGAACATTTTTTTGGATTGAGGCGTAACTGATCGATTTATTTTATAGGTTGAGCGATCCACAAAGCGTATATAGCAATTCTTAGAGTTATACATGCATGTCCGCTAAACTCTGCCCAAAGAAAACAAGTAGAAAAACTCATACATCCACAACCTATTTTTTAGATTAATTTCTTTTACACATACATTCAATTACATAATAACCATAATAGCATTTTCTTATGTTTATTTTTAGGCTTAATTGAATCTTTGGCCCTCATGTATCACGATTGTGTGATTTTAACCTATATTGTTTTTGAACGATCTTGACCCCTAGAAAATTTTCACTTTTGAAATTTTCCCAGTCCCATACTTTACTCTATGATGTGAAAACACAACTGAGATAATCTATTTTTGTACGACATGCTTGTATCTTTAGAAGCAAGAAAAATTGACACGACGAATGAAAACATAACAAATTTGATATGGGGATGGCGGATTTTCGGTTTTCGCCGATAGTTTGTTGCACAACATAAGTTTAGTTGACTTGAGTCTATGTTACATAGCACAAAATGTTTTACCACTAGAGTGTACCATACCCACCTTAGTTTTTCTTTGGCCAAGGAAGCTTCCAAAGTTGGATATTTGTTATAACATATATCATCTTGTTGTAAGGTCATGTACATATATTTGATTTGAATTCCAACCCCACAAATGCTCACGTACAATCCAGCTTGGTATATGCTGCAATAAGGACAAATAAATAAATAAATACTTCAAGTGTTACCTTCAATTTGAGTAAATGAAATTGGATTCATAAGTAACTAACAATTAACCAGAACCACCTAACTATCTCCAGGGTTATCATTTCCTTCAAAAAAAAAATCTCCAGGGTTATCATTGTTACCTAAACGATGCCACCATTGATGATTCCACTCTTCTGCCTCATTCATTATCCACAGACGGTAAGTATCCTCTATTAAACTTTGTTACATATCACAATATCTCCAAATCATATAGGCATTTCACTCTAAATATTTCTTCTTACACAGAACTTACTTCTTCATCTAGTTTGCAAGCTACAAAATGATCTCCATATAGGTTAAATTAGGCTACTAGGCAATGAAATGCCAAGCTTACTGAAACTTAAATTGGCATTCATTCCACTTTGAGATGGGGGTGTTAAAGTTTAGTGTTTGTATCTCTTTATTTTGTTTTGTTAAAGTACTAGTGTGTTGCACCCGTGAGTTCGCACGAGACAACAAAGAAATACAAAATCATGTACATAACTCAAAATATTCAACTTCATACGAAACGATGGTCAATATACATCACAAATAAAACTTATACTTACATTTATACGTAACGTCGTTGTTTTGTCAAATTACAATAAATTGTCAACAAAATGAAATGTCAATGCAAAAAAGAGCCAAATTCATACAACCATGATTAAGCACACAGCGATGTCATGCCAACAACTCAAAAGGTACATCTTCATACCAAGCCATAATCGATGCATGTCCTGAAATTGTCTAAAGTAGATAATAACGAAACAATAGCAATACAATTTGCATGAACTAAAAATTTCTTAATAGATGAAAAACCACACACCAAATACCAAACCAATACCACACACATATTAATCATCCAAATCAAAGTAAATAATATTAATCTCCCCCTCTTCTATACCACAATTATACATCCAATAACCCCATAACCTAACCCCTTCCAAATGTTAAGAAAGTTAACAAAAAAGAAACACATGTACAGTAGTTCCTTTCATGAAAAAAGGAACTAATGATAATACATATTAGAAAGAGAAAAAAGGATATGTCATTGCATATACACATTACAAAATTAATGAAAAAGACCAACTTACTCAATCAATCAACTATGGAAGTACTTGCACCAAATGAAGAACCTCCATATCCCTTGATTTTAGCTCCACAGACACAGTTACACACATGATGAGAGATGAGGATCTGAGGTTCCTCTCAGCCCAAATTCTCAACCTTGAAACATAAAACTGATAGGGTTGAAGAGTATTATATTTGCAGCTGACATGATCTCTTTGATCCTAAACTCTCTCACCTTTAAGTAACTTCTTTTTTTTTTCCAATGTAAGTAAACCAAACCCAATTAAAAAACAAAACCAGCATTTTTCAGCAATAGAAGCCTAATTAAAAATCAAGTGATTTCTCCATCTTCAAAACCAATTTCACTAACAGAAAATTAAAATGCAGAGGGAAAAGACCATGGAGCAAAGTCACAAACAAAGCCAGCTTATATAGAATACGGGAACTACACACAGAAGCTAGCAGACAAATTAAACTGAAATGGAAAAGGAAAGCCAAATTCAATTATTCTATTCAATTATTCATCCAATTATTCTATTAAAACCCCACAAGGAAGAAAAAATGGAGGTTGTACTCACTTATCAGCATGAAATACGACAAACAGTTAAATTCATCGGGAACTCGCGCAAGAGGGGTATATGTTGACAAAGCTTGTACTCCAAAACAATTCATGTTAAAAAATGCTAGTTAACATACATTTTTATTTTTTTTGAAGAACATACATACATTTTTATGGTTAGCGAAATTGTAAATTTGGTTATTAACACAACGAAAATTGTGTGTTACAAAAATTCTCCACTATATTAACAAAAATGTTTTATTTTAATAAAATTGACAAAGAAAGGTAAAAATTGACGAAATTGTAAAATTGTTCGCTGTATTTATATGATGAACAATATCCAAGTGTCCCATGCCATTGTTGACAACTATGTGTTCAAATTGCATCTTTGTTAGGAAAAACCATGTATTACAGGCCATGCTTTATTTCATTTTGGACTCAAGTTAGTTAAACAAATTGAGTAATTTTAAAAATTAGATTTATTGTTTCATTTTTTTCCCATTGTTTCATATAGTTTTTACTAATTCTAAAAGAAAACATGTAATCCAAATTGTTAATCGTTTTCATTTTAGTAGAGACTAATCATAATCATTTTAGTAAATTAAGTTAAATCAATTTTTTGGGTCGAAAAATCAATAAATCCATGTTAGTACTATATGACGACCCTATTATTTTTTATATAATAAGGTCTAAGAGGGTAGCAGCTAGTGTGCTTGTGGGAGATTTTATAAACCTTGAGGAAGAATTGTGCAATTATGTTGTACTTGTTCCTGTGCAATCAGTAGAAGTTGAAACTGTGCATGCTACTAAGCCCACTGAGAAACAAAGAGAGGACCACCAAAGCAAAGATTATTTTGATATGCACATAGTTGGCCCATGGAACGACGTTGTGACAAATCTAGACTATACTCAAGATTCTCAATTATGGTGTGGCGGACGTTCTTCCAATTCTGAAGTTGTTTCAAATCCAAACATCGCTCATGACTTGGAGATTTTGCAGCAGCATAGGATAATGATGACATGAGGTCGCGGGTGTATACTGATGACGAAGAGAAAGAAACAACTATCAATTGTTTGCATAACCATTCTACCACTAGAGAAGAGCCCTTCATTGTGGTGGTATCTAAGTTCAAGAAGAAAAAAAAATATGCAGAAGGGTTTTCAGGTTCATAATACCTGTTTTAGGGGTAGGTTACTGGGTTGATTTGAGGTATTTATTGGTTCGTTTCTTTTCTTGCGCTTTTTGTTGTACTCTTGGTTTGTTATGTTTTTTATTTTCTTGTTACTTTCCTTGTTTGATAAGGTTTTGGTCCATGTCTCCTTTCTCTTGTTGTTCTTATTTCTTTTTATCTATATATTTCTAGGGTAAAAATTGTTTCATATGTAAAAAAATTGACGAAATTGTCAAATTAATAGGTAAAATTGTTTTTTTTCTTAATAAATGGCTGTTTCATTGTTTACTAAATTCCTCAAAAAAAGACAAAAAAAATACCACACTTTAATACATGGGATTGAAAAACGGAAAGTAAGTAAATGTGGTCCATACTATTTTACTCATACAATCTTAACATGTGATCGTCTAAAGAAAACTATGGCAACACATCTTCGTGAACAAATAACATGAATTTCATTCTTTACATATACAAAAAAATGTGTTTATCTGTGAATTTCATTCCTCATAAAATTCTTATTAACAGACGTGAAACTACTTTGAAAGAGAAAATGTGTGCAGAAACTACCTCGTGCCTAATAATGTGTTAGCATTGATCATGTGGCTATTAATAGGATGCAAAACATTTCATTCTTCACGTACACAAAAAAATCATAACCCGCAATAATGTCTTTACTATTTTTCATGCTCACTCTCATGCCCACCAACGGCGAAGTTGGCAAAAAATTTACGCATGGGCCAACTATAAAGGAACAGTAAAATATTTTTATTTTTAAAATGAATATGTTAAATCTAAGAATAAAAATGTTTTTATGGTCTTTTATAGTTGACCCTACGTAAATTTTTTGCTTAGATTTAAAACGAATATGTCAAACGTTTATGGTCTTTGGCTGTCAAACACTAAAGCAATTGCTACGTTCAACAGAGTTGGTCGTTTTCAACAAAATGTGATGTATTTTTACTCTCACCTTTTTGAATGAACACTAAAACCATTTTGAATGACACCTTACAATATTTTCTTTTTACTTTTCAATATGGACAAAACTTATGCACAGTGCTATAAGTGCAGTTTTTGCTGTTCCCCAATCAAAATATGACACCTGTATTAAATTTCCAAATCATTTAAGTTAACCCTTAATTGTTAACGTCCGTTTTCCTAATTTCTCTCCCTTTATCAGTTTTGTGCCTTAGTGTTTGGCGCTTCAAGAAACTGTCAATTCAAAATCCTCTTCTTTTCATGTACCCATGAACAATCAGTGACATTAAACATTATTCTTGCACATGCATCGTTCCTCTTCCCTCTGCCTCTCTAATTCTTGCACCCATCTTTTATCTCTTTGAAGCCACCAATTCCAAATCCTCTTTGTTTCATGTATCCATGAACAATTGCTTGAGACCATTGTTTTTTTAGTTCAAGGAGGTACTCCAAGATGGAAAATTCAAATTTCACTGCAAGTAATGTCAATGAACCATTAGGGAGTGACGATAAACCTCCAGTAAATATGAATTCTAATGGTATGTATTTTTCTATTTAAATTATATTCAATGTTTTTAAATATTTTTAGGAGATGATACTTAGGAATTGATCGATAGGAGTTGGTCAGTAGGTTAGAGATGGTACAAATTGATAACATAATAAAGCATTGTTCTAGTTATAGTTGTTTATTTTGGTATTGTCATAGAATAAGTAACACACTACAAGAAAACAAAGGGTTCATAGAGACATAAGTACACCTTTAATAATAACACTATAATTGTAATTTATAACAACGTTTAAATTCATAATAATAGTAACATTGAAGCTTTATCTACCAAACTAGAAAAAAAACCTATGTTCATGTTAAATGTTTACGTATTGCTTTTTCTTATAATATGTTTACCAATTGCTTGTTTATAATAGATTGAGCTGATGATTTAACCATTAAATTTATATATTTTCTTATTCACAGTTGAACGGAATGATAACCTTGAGCATGAACTAACTGAAGAAGATATAATCCCATATGTTGGCATGGAGTTTGATACCGAAGATCATGCATATAGATTTTATAATTTGTATGCTGGCTTTGTTGGTTTTAGCATTAGAAAAGATTGGAGAAACAAAAGCAAATTAGATAATGAAACTGTGATGTCTCAAAAGTTTGTTTGTTTTAAAGAAGGTTTTAAGAGGATCAAAGAATATGATGGAAAAGTGTCTCGTAAGGATATCAGAATTGGATGTTTAGCACATGTTGTCATTAGCCGGGAATCAAGTGGAAAATATGTTGTTACATCTTTCGGAAAAGACCATAATCATGAGCTTGCCTCCCCTAGAAGTAAGCATAAATTACCGTCACAAAGGAGGGTTTCTGCCGCTCAAGAAGCTGAGGTAGAAATGGCAAATCGATCTGGTATACGTCAAAAATTGATTTTTGAGTTTATGAGTCAACACGTTGGAGGGAGGGAGAATGTTGGCTGCACTTCTAAAGATATTAGCAATCATTTAACTGCCAAGAGGATGAAGGAAATGAAGGAAGGTGAAGCATATACTTTGCATCATTATTTTAAATCAAAGCAAACAGAGAATCAATCATTCTTTTATGATATTCAACTTGATGTTGATAATCAAATCACAAACATTTTCTGGGCAGATGCTAAAATGGTTTTGGATTATGTTTATTTTGGGGATGTAGTATGTTTTGATACAACATACCGCACAAATAAGAATCTACGACCATTCGCTCCTTTTATTGGATTTAACCATCATAGAGAAAGTGTGATATTTGGTGCAGCATTGTTATACGATGAAACTGCAGCATCATTTGATTGGTTGTTCAAAACTTTTCTTAAGGCAATGTGTGGAAAAAAGCCGAAGACAATTTTCACAGATCAAGATGCTGCCATGGCAAAAGCAATTTCAGACGTTTTTCCTGAAACATATCATCGTTTATGCTTGTGGCATTTATTTCAGAATGCACTTAAGAATCTTAATCATGCCTTTCAGAGATCAGATTCTTTTGCTATGGATTTGAGAAGTTGCATCTATGATTTTGAATATGAGGATGACTTTCTTGCAGCTTGGAATTCGTTACTTGAAAAGCACAACCTTCGCCAAAATAAATGGATGCAAGATCTCTATAAGAAAAAAGAAAAATGGGCTTTAGTATATGGGAGAAACACATTTTCAGCTGGTGCTACAACAACACAATTAAGTGAGAGCTTCAATGGTCATTCACGACTTTACATGAAGTCCACTTATAATGTGTTAGAGTTTTTCACACACTTTGAAAGATTGATAAATGACATGCGTTATAAGGAGATAGAGTCTAACTATGAAATGAGCCAGAAGATGCCTTCATTG
>Ga0228710_1006025_pt1 | contig 18602 bp, 13 predicted proteins | sample MedpolnodulmetaG_FD_177995 | JGI IMG/M metagenome (GOLD analysis project Ga0228710, IMG submission 177995) | Root nodule microbial communities from Medicago polymorpha collected in Santa Monica, California, United States - pink nodules | ecosystem: Host-associated > Plants > Roots > Nodule...
GGTTGGCTAAAGAGAAGTTTCAATTAACCCCCGAAAATTGTTGTTCCCACATCAAAGGAGTCTAAGAAACACCACAAAAATAACCTCATCGGCAGTTAACTGCCAACAAATTTTAATCGACGGCAGTTAATTGCTGATGAAAATTGAGGTTAAATTTACCATTTCTTAGCGTCCAAGGTGTAAACAACAATGTTCTTAATCCCCTCATCCACTCTTTCATCTTCAAGCCCATTTTGAGTTGGGTCACATCGAGTCCATTAACTATTTGGATAACAAATCAAAGAAATTTGTTGTTGACACATTAAAGAAGGCTGCCCCTCGGTAGTTAACTGCTGTCGGTTAATACCATCGGTGATTAACTACCAAAGAATTCCTTGGCAGTTAACTGGCGATTCGATCCTGCACATATGCAGAATCAGAAACATCAATTTTCCTATTGCATATTTTCTTCAAAACTTATCAAAATCTCTCGAATTCAATTTTGGATGAAAATCAACTCAATCATCTCCACTTTATCACAAGTAAGTAGTTTTAATCATTTGTAATCATAATGTTAGTTTGTGTAGGGTTTTTTTTGGTTAATTTTGGTAGTTTGCATGTGGTTAGGGTTGATTTAGGAAGACTGCTGGGATGATCCAGCAGGAAAAACGCCATGGCGGATGGAGGATGGATATATGATATGGTACACTAGGGTGTCTCACCCTCAGATTTTGCCACTTATTTCGGGATCTTCTCTGAGGCCAACAAATGAGAAGCAGATCATTGCACACCAGTGGGAGCAGCACCAGGTGAGAGGCTTGCCTGATACCTATGATATAGTTAGTGGCGTTGTTTCCTATGATGATGAACATTTGGGTCAGGAGGGGATGATCCCTAAGCAATTGCATGCGGCCTTGCGCCATGTTAGGGAGCAGATAACATTGGTATTGACTAGGAGGCGAGCCCGGAGGCCGAGGAGGTAGCAACAGGAGCATGAGTAGGACCAGGAGTAGTGTTATGTTGTTAGTTTTAAGACTTGTTCGCTTTAGGCTTTGTTAGTTTCATTTTCAGACTTTGATGATTTTTGTTCGTTTTTTGTTGACATTTTGTATTTTAACTGATGTTGGTACATATTGCGATTATTTTGAATCAAATGTCGGCACTTAACTGCCGATGAAATAGGAAACCGACGACAGTTAACTACCGAAAACATTGAAATCGGCGGCAGTTAACTACCGAGGGGGCATTTGCGTCTTTTACTGATGTGTTTTGATTCTTTAATGTGTCGACAACAATTTTCCAAATCAAAAGGTAGGTCATCAAGTCCCTATTGGCATTTACAAGTAATAATTTTCATTTATTTTTCAGAAAAAAATGCAAGTTGCATTTAGTACCACCGTGGCCGACCTCCAATTTAGGATAAACAATGAAAAATAGTATGAAATCGAAATTAGAAATCTTTGAGGATCTATTCTCATAAGAAAAAACTAAAGAATGAGACATCCTTGTTTTTTTGGTTACAATGAGCCATCCTTGTTTGTATGTGAGATTGTACTTTAGTAAAAAAACGACAAGTCGTAATTGTATTTGCAACTTCCCCAACCACGTAAATTCAACATTTTTGCACTATTTGGGTAAATTGATGTTCACTTTACACTATTACGGTAAAACCCGCTAGTTTTGTTGGTATTACCTATAAATAACTTTGGTATATCCGTCGTTATTTCGTTTTTTAGCATTTTCAGTTTTGTTTTCTTAGCCAAATCCGTGAAGTTGTTATTCCATTTCATTTTCATCTATGCTTCTACACTACACAAGTTTTTTTTTTTTATAAAACCGTTGTGTTCTTCTCAGACTGAGGCATTCCATTTTCACTTTTGCTTTTGGAGTTGCTGCTGCCAACTACCCACTCTCCTCCATCACCTGTAAGATGTCTCTATCTTCTTCATATTTGCTTCTTTTTTATGTGCTTTCTTGTAGGGCTGTAATAAATTGTTAGAATTAAGTGCTTTCTTAACCAATCATGTGTCTACAAACAAGTTTAATTAATTACTATTTATTTTGTTGTCATTAGTAATGCTGCTTAGTTTATTATTTATTATGGTACTAAAATAGAAGAAGTAGAATTTGGATATGGGGACAAGGCAAGGGTATATATTCAGCAACTTAAGCCTGTGAGTGAAAGAAAAAAACATCTGAAATTCTGAATTGATGGATAATTGTTCATCTTTGGAATTTGGACTGATTAACGATGTAGCACAACTTAGCAAATTAAGCACTAGTACCATTACCGGTTAGTTGGTAATCGTGTTGTTTTTATCTTAACCACTCATTTTAGAAAAGAAAAAAAAGGGCACTCTTTACTTTAGTGACAATTAGTAACTGTTCTAGTCAAGGGTGTTGAATTCAAAATTTCTTATTAATTTAACCTCAATTGAATTTATTACACATTCGATTTTAATACCAATATAAAAAAAATTACCAATATAAGAGTCACATTTGAAAAATAAGATAGGAGAAGGGTTGAAAAGTAGATTGTATTAGCGACTGGAGAGCAACTTGAACAGAGGGTGACGATGGAGACAAGATCACCACTAAAATGGAGGGAGTAATATTTTTTTTAATGTTTACTTTTTTTTAAATGGTTTCTTGAATATAAAAGATGAAATTAAATAATTAAACTCAAATGACAAATGACATGACGAATTTCTGAGTTCAAATCCTATCTAAAGAAATTGTTGACCTAACTTTATTTCTTTTGAGCCGTACTCCTGATTATAAAGATTCTTTCTTCTAGAGTGAGAGGGTTAAACACAAAATAATATGAAAGCCAATAAATTGTTTAATAAAAAAACAATTTTATATTCTCAACATTGGTGATTGGTCTTTTTCAAAACTGTTTTATAAAATAAAATTAAAGGCACTTCAATTATTATTGGAGACAAATATGTTAATTTTTTAAAATATATTTTTGGACGGGAATTTTTTAAATCATGTTAATAATGAGTAATGTAATAATGCAATATTACTAATATATTTCTCGCATAGTTCTGAGTTCAATAAAAGGTGGACTTGACATTTGGTATGTTGAAACTTGGAATGTGAGTTTGAGCTTGTAGTTTTCTACTTTTTAATATTTATTGTGAGTTTTATTGCTGAATTCTTTTCTTTTTTTTAAAAAAAGACATTTCTCATGTCACGTTAGAATAAAAAGTTGTTGTATTTAAAAATATATTTTTTAGTATAAAATAAAAAATGAAGGCCCAGATTAAACTTTCTAGTATTCCATTTCCACGAAGGAAACAAAATCCTGGTCCCGGTGTTGGGCAGTCCCCCACCCACTAGAACAACCATGCTGATTGTACAACCACATATCATTGGCCATGATGTACTCAATTAAAATAAATAATAGCCAACCAAATACTTTGTCTTTGTTTGATTTTTTGGTTAAGTGCTCTCAATTAATTAATATTAATATTGAGAAAAATCCAAGCCAAATGTGTGTATTTCTTTGTCCAAGAGTTGCACACCTAAACCACATGTAAGCAAGTGTTAAAGTCATAGGAGCATGCAGTCAAATAACCTTAACATTAGGTTAAAATTAGAAGACTTATTTATATTTGAACTTCACCAAATATGTTTTAAATCCATCTCAAAAGATAATTCATCTAATTAGACAAAACGACTATCTAAACGTGTGACTGCATGAAATTGTTTTCTGTAAAATGACGTAGTCCACTTCTGGGAAAATGGATTACATGAGATAAAATGATTGTGATTGTAAGTCCTATTATAAACCAAATTTTAGAAGTTCTACTGCTGTGACGACATCATTTTGTGATTGCAGTCAATTTGTACCCCCACTTCTGGATCTCAATTTCCTTTACTTTTGACTAGGGAAAAGCTAGCAGGTGCATGTCCCTCTCCCATAAAAGATTAAAAATGTATTTTTCCTTTAGTTTTCTTGATGGGTGTCAAAAACAAAAAACAACAATTAAAAAAATGAAAAATTGTTAACAAATGTCTAAGACCATCTATAATGGGAAGTTCTTCCTCTACTTCGCACCATGTTAAATAGACACATTCATTGTGACATCAACAATTTGAATGTCTATAGAGATAAGTGTTTTTATAGACATCTCTAGCCAACACAACCTCTAGCTAGAAAACGAGGCATCGTTCTAGCTAGTTGACAAGAGTAAAGTATTGAGTCGGATTATTCCACCGGTGATGATAATCAAAAGTTAAGTTTGATCATTCAACTTTGAATCTGAATTTTCAATCATTTTTTTTACGATAACAAATAGAACACTTTTTTTAATCATGTTATTATTTAAATTATGTAATTTACCATCATTTTAATATTAATTTTTGAATTTTAATTATTTTTTTCAAATTATTAATAAATTTTAAAAAATAATACACTTTTACTATAATTTATAATTGAATTAATTTAATATCTCAATAAATTAGATAATTACGAATGAATAGATAAATTATTGTTACAATTTAATGAAATATAGTTATTATTGAGACCCATTGACATTTTTTTTAAGTGTTAGGTTGGAGAGATTGTGTGTTTAATAAGTATTAGTTACAAATTAAGTGACGTCTCAAGGTCCATTTAAGCAACCAAATAAGATGTTGCATTGTGAACGGTGAACGGTTTAAGAACACTTGTTTAGAAATTTAAAAAAAAAATTATTTTGGAAATGATGCTTTCAACACTTTAAAACTTTAGAAGTTGACTTTTTCTTCCTAGAACTAATCATTTATTTCATTTTTTATCTTCTTAATAAACTTCCATACTTACACATACACATGCAATCCCCATTTGCATAGATTATTTATAAGAATTGATAACAAATGTCCTTAGAGCATTCTTTAAACAATAAGAAATGATATTTTTCCCTTCAAAAAAGAAGAAGAAATGATCATGTTTATGCATGTTTGACTTATACTATCAAGATAAAGTAAAATTCTTGATTGCATTTAAGACACTTGTTAAAATGTGTTCCCTTCGGTCTTATTTATAAGCAAATTTTGACTTTTTAAATTTATTGAATAAATGATGTATGTGGTCTATGATATATACCGCATACATTATTTATTCAACGAATCTAAAAGGTCAAAATTGACTTATAAATAAGAGCCGAAGAAGTACATTTAGTTATATATATAAATATATATGCGTGGTTCCTTGCTTTACTTCAGCAATTGTACATCTTGACAACACAGCGAAATTTGCAGAGTGAAGAACAAAGCCAGAAATAATGAACAAGTTACTAGTAGTACCACTCTGCATGCTTTTGTTGGTTCTCTTTGTTGAAGCTGCCCCTCAAGGATCTCTCATCACACAACTCCCTGGTTTTTCCGGAAAATTCCTCTCCAACCATTACTCAGGGTATGTATGTAACACATTATTATATTTTAATTTCATGAATCATAAATCAAATATATTTTAATTTGATGGGATTAAATTATTTTCAGATATATAAGTATTGAAGGAAATGCTCAGAGTGGGAAGAATCTGTTCTACTACTTTGTTAGTTCAGAAAGAAATCCAAGTAAGGATCCAGTTGTTCTATGGCTCAATGGTGGACCTGGTTGTTCAAGCTTCGATGGCTTTGTTTATGAACATGGTATGCTAAATAATACTACTCTTAATATTTATTTATGTCACTCTCATTCAATTTTTGGGTTAATAGTGTTTTATCTCTCTGTAATATAGGTCATTTCCGGTTTTCTCCCTGTAAAATATTTTTTTTGGATTCCGTCCTTGTAATTTGAAGATTTTTTGGTTTTAGACCTTCATAAAAAATTTTACCCCTTATAATTTGAGGAAATTTCGGTTTACTCCCTGCAATTTGAGCAAATTTCGGTTTACCCCTTTTAATTTGAGAAAATTTCGGTTTACCCCCTGCCATATCATCGATTTTGTACAGTGAAAATTCATGAAGGTCCAAAACCAAAAAACTTCAAATTACAAGGACGGAATCCAAAAAGAAAATTTTACAGAGGAGAAATCCAGAAATATCCTATATTACAGATGGGTAAAATACTATTAACCCTAAAAAAATTAATTCTTCAACTGCCCCCTGTATGGGCGGGGCACATATAATAGTTGTCACTAGTTGACCTAATTACTACCCTTATTGGATTCATAGTCCTATGCAACATTTGAATTTCAAACATGTTTCATCACTTTTATGTTTTAATAACATGTCCTAATCATTTCTGATCTTGACATTAGCTTACATAAATGTTTTTATTTTCTTCAACATTGTTACCTTTACTAAAAGGATATAGATTTATGTAGACTTCTTTAAAAAAACTTATTCAATCTCATTTGAACCATCTATACTTTAGACCAATCAAGATTCAACCGAGTTAAACCTGTTAAAATGTGACTGTCTCATAAAAGAAAAACCAATTATATTAATCAACCTCTATCAGATATCTGATTAATCGTGTTTGAATCGATTGAACCAATTTATTTCGAACTACCCCAATCATAATATGATATAGAGATCATGCTGATTTGACCTGTTCTCCAGTTTTAAAAGACTGAAAAAGTGTCGGTTTTAACAATGCATTGCATACATTGAAAGGAAAATTTAATGTTGAGTCAATGACATAGTAGTACATAACACTTTATCGTTCTCTCGGTTCTTTCATCACGTTGAATAAATGTAGTTAATAATTTATTTATTTATGTGACTGTGAGATATGAATGTATGCAGGGCCATTCAACTTTGAGGCTGCAAAATCAAAAGGGAACCTGCCCACTTTGCATAACAATCCTTACAGCTGGTCGAAGGTTAAGAACACGTGACACCTCAAAGTCAATAATGCTTTATTTGCATCTAAGCTTTTCTTTTTGACCAAATATATTCAAAATGGGTTAAAAATGAATTCCAATTCCAAAAATATTTAAATTTATTATTTATAATTGATTTCAGGTTTCCAACATTATATATTTGGATTCACCAACGGGAGTTGGCTTCTCTTACTCAAATAACATTAGCAAATACATAACTGGGGACCTACAAACTGCTTATGATACTCATGCTTTCCTCTTAAAGGTACTTTCCAAGAAGAGAAGCAATTACCACTTCAAATAAGATTTAACATTTGATTTGAAAGGATAGAAATATGATCAAGTTAATTAATCTTCATTATTGGCTTTCTTGTCACAATTATACCTAAGACAAACATACATTTTTTCTTCTTTCTTGTCAGTGGTTTGAGCAATTTCCAGAATTTCAAGCTAATCCATTTTATGTTTCTGGGGAGTCTTATGCTGGAATTTACGTACCCACTCTAGCTTTTGAAATTGCTAAAGGTAACGATATTATTAGGATCTTTGATTTATTTATTTTTTAAAAAGGTAACGATATATTATTTTACATTGTATTAACATTTTTCTACAAGTTTGTCATTTCTTTGAATATAAAAATTATTAAAATAAGCCTTGAGTTAAAGTTATAAATTAAACAAGGGTTAATGATGTGATATTAACTGTAGCATAAACTATTTGTGTAGGAATCCAGAGTCGTGCAACGCCCGTGATCAATTTGAAGGTATATAATATGAAACATACTGTAGCAAATACTATTACTCCCTTAAACTATTTTGGCATTTACTAATTACTAATTAACATGTCGTATTGTCGTTAATTATGTTTGACTATTGTTTGGTGTGTACTCAGGGTTACATGGTGGGAAATGGTGTCACAGACCCAATATTTGACGGCGATGCTTATGCTTTTATCCCATTTGTGCATGGGATGGGTCTTATATCCGACACTATGTATGAGGTGCGTTTAATAAATACTTCATCTGTCTCAAAACATAAACAAAAATGGGTCAGTTGATGCGTTTGGTCTAAATTTTGAACCAAATGCGTTAACTTTTGTTGATAAATGTTTCCTTATATTATGAAATAATGGAGTAAATTGTTAAATACACTACCTTCATTGGCAAACAAAATACTACCTTTTATAAATGATTTATGGTGTTTAACAAAAATATTCCAACAATCAAGTTATTATTATTATTTGCTCATGTTTAGTTTTCTATGATTATATAAATTTATTTTCCCCCTATAAACAAATATATTTTGCAGAACGTGCAAGCTACTTGCAAAGGACCCGATTACAATTCTAAATCTAATCCTGTGGGTGGTACATGCAATAAGAACTTGGACAAAGTTGGTAAGGTGAGAAATTCATAGAGAACGAGATACAAGAGCTATTAGTAGTATTAGTGTTAGTATTATTATCATTACTATGAATAATATCAATATATAATATTAATATTGATGAATAGTATATTGATTGTATCAGGCCGTTCAGGGGCTTAATGTGTACAATATATTAGAGCCATGCTACCATGATCCTGAAAGTGCTACAAATGGAAGCTCTAACTTGCCATTAAGTTTCCAAAAATTAGGGGCAACAGAGAGACCTCTCTCAGTGAGAAAAAGGATGTTTGGTAGAGCTTGGCCTTTTAGAGCACCAGTCAGAGATGGCCTTGTTACCTTATGGCCTCAATTAATGGCTGCCCAAAGGAGACATGTCCCTTGTGTTGTAAGTTTTTATTGATATGAATTTAATTTGGGTCGTGTTAATTGGGCACTGATTAAGGAAACCAAAAACAAATTTCGTAAAACGCAGAATGATGAAGTAGCAACCACGTGGCTAAACAACGATGCAGTCAGGAAAGCCATTCATGTTGATAAGGTATGCAATCGTAAAAATTACTACACTATGTGCGTACTAAAAAATTAAAGAGATAAAAGTAAAAATAAAATTTGTGTTCAATTTTGACTTTTTAATACTTAACGATAAAATTGATTTTGTGTGTACTTACTTACCATATTTTTTGTCGTAAATTGAACTTTGTTTTTCTAATACTAGTATGTGTATGATTCAATTTAATTACACTAACGGGAAAAATTAATATATTGAGGACTAATTAATTTATGATTAAGCACAGGCAAGTGGTGCGTGGCAATTATGCACTGATAGGATAAGTTTTCGACACGATGCTGGTGGCATGATTCCTTACCACAAGAATCTAACAAGATTGGGTTATCGAGCACTTATTTTCAGGTGTGAACATGCATCTTATTTCTTGAATTTCATTAATACTACTAGTATTAGTATTTGGATCTTCAAAATTAATATCATGCATTAATTTATGGCAGTGGAGATCATGATATGTGTGTACCATTTACTGGAAGTGAGGCTTGGACCAGATCTTTGGGATATAGGGTTGTGGATGAATGGAGGTCATGGATCTCTAATGACCAAGTTGCTGGGTACATTAATTTTTCTCTCACTCTCACAAATTCCAATACCTACCAAAAATAATTGCCTTCATAAAGTTTTACAACTAGCATGTTTGGATGCACCTTCCAAATATGATTTATTTTTTCTACATAGGTCACTTTATAAAGTACTCAATTGCTGGTATTTTAATATGGGTGGTTATGATAGGTGTTTATTTTAGTGTTCATGTGTACTCTTTCTTCTTGTTTGATTTTGTCCGCAAAAATTTCGTGTTGCTTATACAATCTCGAGGAGAATAATATTTGCCGATTAAAAAAAAATGCTAGTATTTTAATACATTGGTGAATTGTTATTCACATACATATACATAATACATAATAAATTTATGTTGACTTAATTGAAATGGCTTTTGCCCATTCATTTGATGCAGGTACTTACAAGCATATGAGAACAATCTTACCTTCCTAACAGTAAAGGTGAGTCTTAAAATAAAAAACAAAACCAACATACAAGTTATCACATTATGTCAACTAATTAGTTTGTTTGGTGATTTTATTTAATTTCTTAAAATTAAATGCAATTCAAACCAATTCATTTTATGTGTAATGGTGCAGGGATCTGGGCACACAGTACCGGAATATAAGCCACGGGAGGCACTTGATTTTTACAGTCGTTGGTTGGAAGGAAAATCAATTTAATTGTAAATGCACCAACCAAAATTATAATAATAAACGTTTATATAGATGCACAAAGTTGCTAAGTGATTAACTTCGTGTCTTCCAATATGTCATTACCTGCGATTCACCCTTGCATTAACCATATGCAAGGGATTATTATATACATTTAGTTAATTTAATTGGTTTATATCTCAATTTCAAACTTAATATTGAAGAGTGAAGTAAGGGTGTTCAAAATATTTGGAGAATTTCTCATCTCACCCTCTATATGTTTATATTTTCATTTTCATTTCAAACCGGAGTAGACCTTAACGCGCTCAAAGATGTTGGAAAATTTGTGATTTCAATTGAGAGAATTAAAGGTATCAAAAGAGATGATAAAGATGGAGAAGAAGATGGTAATCAACTTTGATTTGTGTGAGGAACAAAATTTCTCAAAAAGAAACAAATACAAACGAAGGATTACTTATATACCAAGTAATTTGACTACCATAACAAACTAAACTAACTACACTAACTTGCTTAACAAGTCACACAACTAATTGACAAAATCACCTCCAAAGTATCACAATTCGCTCGTTTACAAGTCCTAATCAAGATGTAAGTGTTGATTTTTTTTCTCATTCTCACTTTTAAGTCAAGTGAGAGTAGACCTCAAGGTGCTCAAATAAGAGCAGTGATATATGTACATCCATTTTATGACAACTTTGATGACAACATTGTTTTTCTCTCTTCTTATTGGTCAAAAACAATAAAAAGAGAAAAAGGAAGAGAAGGGAAAAGAACATCATGTAAGTATGAGAGAGAAAGTTGTCCAAAAGTTACAAAATGTTGTACAAATATCATTTCTCCTCAAATAAATATGGTGAATGTTTTAAAACATTGGTCGGAATAGACCTAACCCTCTTTAGTTGGGAACTCAAAGAAATAAATACTCATTTATAAAAATAAAATAAAATAGAAAATAATACTCAACGTTAAGCCATTTCTTTTAAAGTAAAAAAATTGTCGGAAATTATTTTTAAAGTCCAGCTCACTCTTGGGCCAATCATTCATATTCTCATTTTCATTGTATTTGAACAAAAAAAAAATGAACAGTATTTCAAAATAATATAATAAATTATTAATTAGTTTTATTTTTAAATAAAAAATTTCAAGTTAAATTAATCGATTTCTTACGTTTCAAATAATTAAATGAATATAAATATTATCTCGTCATTATTATAAGAAAAAATTCAATTTTTCAAATTCATTAAGTAGCTAATGTATTTGGCCTATATATGGACCAGATACATCAGTTGCCGAATGAATTTGAAAAGTAGATTTTTACTTATAATAGTGACTAGAGAAAGTAATTCGCAGTTCAGCTGGGAAGTAAGTAGATTCTGACAAAAAATTAATCCACCAAAAATCGAACTCTGGTTCTCTTGAACAATTCGTCTTTGGTAGATCTCGTTAACTATGTGAGCTCAATTATCTCGTTACTACCTCGAGTCTTATATATAAAAGAAAATTGAATCAACAAAAGTTGATGGTAATAACGAAAACTTGTACATACTATATAAAGATCAAGATGAAATGTTTTTTTTTAAATAAAATCTTTTTAATTATTTCTTCACTTGTGAGTATTGTTTGATTCAATGGTGTATTCCTCATAAACATTAATGTTTAACTGCCTTTCAACACAAATTGACATATCATGGTCACATCACCTTATGAATTTGTTATATCTAGCTCATTGTTGATTTTGTAAAGAGTTTAACGATGAAATTTACACGCACTAATCATTAAAAAATGGAGAATCATGAATTCAAACTCGCGCTTCTACATATCAAATATCTTTGCAACTACCTTATATTTGTAGTTACATGGGACAACTCCCTCTTTGATTTTATTTCTTGACATTTATGTATAAGCACACTGCTGTCAATGGCCACACCACACAAACACGAGTTACCACTGGCACCAGCTATAAACCACATCATCCCATCAATTTCCTATGAAAAAGAAAGATGTAAAAGCTTGAAATAATATACACCACTTCATCTGATTTTTGAATCTAACCACTATGCTTATTTGGGTCCAAAAAAAACACTATGCTTGTCCTTATCACAATTTCCTTATCATTCATTCAACAACATGCACAAGACATTAATAATTAATTGATAAAGTGATACAAACTCGTGAACCACGCTGGAATTTACCAACAAAAAAAATATATCAACACTTTATCCAGCCAAACAAAAATATTATAAAGTATCAAGAGTTTTGATTTCACAAAATTTTTGAAGCACACAAGAGAGGAATTCCAGACATACTAAAACAGCCCGGACAAATTTCTAAGACCAAAACAAAAAACCATCAAATTGGTGGGAATGGAATAAATTAAAAACATGTAACAAAAAAACAAGAAAAAATGTATGTGTCTATAATAATATTGAAGAAAAACAAAACAAAAAACAAAAACAAAAAAGTAAAGGGCCATCTTAATATTCCTTGGTTGAATTATTTCATTTGAGTTTTTTGCTCCTTGCTGCTGCAGCTGCTTTGTCTTCTTTATCAGGAACAAATCTTGGAAGGTTTAATAATGTGTTGACACGCGATACACCTTCAAGAGCAGACCACTCTCTCTCTGACTCAGGATCAATCTCTTCCTCTTCCTTAAACTCTTCCTCTTCTTTATCTTCATGTGATGTACTATTATTGTCATTGCCTTTCCTGCATGTTCCTGATCTTTCTAGAGCATTAGGTCCAGAAACATCTTCCTCAATATCACCATTGTTGGTGACTTGAATTCCTGAACTAGGACGATGCTCTTTGGACTTGTTGGCATGAGAAGCGGTTGATATTTTTTGCATGCCTTTGTCTAGAAAGAGACAAACCACAGCACAGTCATCGACTTTCGAAGTTGGATATTTGTATCTCCATGCTCTAACTGCTGTCTCAACCAGTGATCTAGCTGCTGTTGCACGGCGTGGTGCAGCTGCTATAATGTCTACCACTTCCTTGTTAGATAGCACATCCCAAATCTGGCGATAAACAAGTGCACATAACTTTAGATGAATATAGGAAAAAAGCAAAAAAGAAAAAGACAGGTGATAGTAATAACAAAACTAAGGGCTGTTTGGTGTGTGGAAAAGTTTTGTTTTCATGTTTTCGTTTCCTGTTTTCAATTTTAATTACAAAAATGTCATTGTACAGAATTTAGTAAAAAATAATTTATTTTTTTTCTGTTCTCATTGTTTTCTGTACAAACCTTTGAAAACAGGAAACAAAGTGAAAACGTGACATTTTTGTAATTACACCTGAAAACAAGAAATGAAAACAGAAAACATAGTACTTAAACTAGGGACGAATTGATTGGGAATACCCAAATTTGAATCCTAATTAAACCAGTCATTGACCAGATTTTACTCTCTTTCTGGCCAAACTCCAGAATAGCATAGTCCCATTCTTCTGGGAACTAAAGGGTTAAGACAAAAAAAATTGGCTCTTAATAGAGGCAAGTGCAATTATTATTACACTACAATAGAAGTCAGATTTCATACCCCATCTGTTGCCATGACAACAAACTCATCCTTCTCGGTGAGTCTTCTATATGACACCTCTGGAACAGATATCAAACCAAAATCTTTCAGACAAAAATCTCCAAAAGCCCTTGCCATGGCAAGGCCAGGGGAATCACTGTTTGGCAACCAGACTCGACAAACTTCGGGTTCATCATGGAGAGCAAAAACACGTCCTTTGCATTTGCGAATTCTCTCTGCTTCGGCTGTTAAAGAGAAAAATATGTGAGGGAAGACTTATGGACAATAGGCACATGTATGATTTTAGATGATTGATGGTCTGAAACGACTGTTGAATAAAGTAGGCAAGAATTATACCTGGAAGATTGGGTTTTAAATCCACAGTTAACTGGACTGCAACAAGAGAATTGTCTATCTCTCTTGTACCCAACACAGCTCTAGAGTCACCAACATTTCCAATAATAAGATCACAACCCTATAGAAAATACAATTTTCTATGGTCAAAAATTATTCCTTGCAAACAGTTCTAATTAAACAAATAAAATGCAAGCAGTAGCGTCAATCACGGACTGCAGAAGATAGCAGTTCGTTCGTATTTCGCTACACTACATCCACAGTGCTATATCGCCGGTATAGCCACTATTTGACAACACTTTGTACAAAATAATGCATCGCAGAACAATAGTAATTTAGTCAAATTCTTCTACACTACAGCCACTATTTGACAATACTGAATGCGAGAGTTGCTCGTTTTCCAAAGGTTTACATGCCAATACCTGCTTAACCAGTGTTACTGCTGTTGTCCCACTACAGAAGCAATCAATAATTTGGTGCATCTTCAATTCTCTATCCATAACTTTGAATGCCTTCAGAAAGGACTCTTTAAGTGTGTGAAAGATTTCTGGGAGTTTTTCCATTTCCTCGGCATCAATGGATACCCTGGATTCTTCATCTGCAGATGCAAATGTGGCATCTTCCAAGTTCATACTTCCTGCAGCATTAATGCTAATCTCCTTGAGGACATCATCACCAGATACATTAAGTTCCCATTGGGTATTCAGTTTTAGAGGAAGAGAATCCCTCACTCTTTTTGCAACCATATGGCCATATGGACCGTGGCCATCAAAAACTCCACAGAATATTGTATCTTCTCTACAACAAAAGTTCTGCAATGTATGACAAACAGAAGCATGGAAAATACCATTAAAAGCAATCAACCGAAAAACAAAATAGCAAGTATCAACAATTGCAACTGTCTAGACATAGCTACAAAATTAAATTGTTTTGCTACAAACTCAATGTTAACCAAATTAGTTTTAACTATTGTGGTCTTTCAAAATCACATAATAGGTAGGCAAGTACAACTGAGATCATTCAAGACATGAACCATTCATCATATTTCACTAAGTGATCTCAGCAAAATAAAATATTAGATCCTCAATGCACAATTACGTAAGAAAATAGAAGAGATTGTTATACATAGCAAACTATGTACTGAATTATGGATAACGATCGGTGTCTACAACTCTGACACTAGACACAACACATACACCGGTAATAACTTAAGAAAAAGTGATTAAATTTAACCACATATGTCCGACACCAGACACGCCTTTGATCTCAAGCGTCAGTGCTACATAGGCTACCATCTATAAGACCACATAAACTTGCAAAGCAAGCATGGGAACACTCTGCTTGATCAAGAGAAAATACAAAAGAACTACAAGGATCACTATAAAACTTATAAGTAAAAGTGTCCACACAAATTTTTTTATTGCAAGGTCCGAAATCCAAGGCTTGTGAACAAATCTAACTTAATAAAAAAATGTTGCAAAAGCTAACCAACATTAAATTATAGAAAATGTGAAAAAGATCTAACCTCCCAAACAAGCATAGCATCTTGGTTGGTACCCTTTTTTCCTTGTTGAGTAAACAAGGAAGCAAATTGAGATGAACCATTAAGGAAGATCCTATCATGAATCTTATGAAGAGGCTCATTCCTCCAATACTCAAAAGAAGAAGCTCTTGATCCAAGCTTCTTCTTACTGTTCTTTCTATTCTTCCTAAAAGACGAAGATGATGAGGGCGAATTCGGATGAGGGCTCCTGCTTTCCGTAGAGAAGCAGGACCCCATCTTTAGGGCCCTTAGAATGCTTATCACACAATCCAGTCCACCTGAACAAAAACCTTCTTCTCTTGATGAATCCGTCACAACCCACTTAACAAAAACACACAAAAATTGAACCTTTTTCACAAACACTTCACCTTCAACCTCAAAACTCAATAGCCCATTACTTTTTTTAAACTTTTAGTACCATTAAAGTTTAAATTACACACTTTTTCAGATTGTGATTGGTAAATAGAAGTCATTCATTCATTTACAGTCATGAATTAAGATAAGGATAAGATATAAGAGATATAGAAATATATAGATGGATAGATAGATATAATTGGAAAACCAAAAAACAAAACAACTATTTTTTTATACGACACATGTACATAAAGTGCAGATCTGTGTAATCCGCTGAATTTTCCCACAAAAGGGAACAAATTTTCTTTGTTTTTTTGAGTTTTTTATTACAAAATGAAAACGAAAAAAAAAGTTGGAGGGTGAATCTGTGAGACCCAGAAAGCAAGTTAGAGGCTTTTGGATGAAAGGTTGATGATGGGAATGAAATTGATGAGAAACGATAAATGGGTTGGTTCAGACAATGTGAAGAGAGAGAAATGGATTGGGAAAGAGTGAGAAGCGGACAAGATGAAAATGGAGAAACAATCGGAGCATGAAGATCGCGATGATCCAGAAACTCGGTACTGTGTTGTTGAGTTTATATAAAACGTCGCTTTTAGAGAGAGAGAGAGAGTGAAGAAAAATTGATGAGAGAGAGAGAGAGAGAGATTTATGTGGAGACTGAAGAAATGGGGAAAGCCTTTTTAGACTTTAGACTTTTTAATAAAACATGTCATTGTTATTATTTATTTATTTATTTTAAGGAGCGTCATTATTATTATTTTTGGATAAGGTTTTTTCATGAAAGAAAAAATAATGATAAAGTTTCTGATTTTCTAAATTTTTTATGAAATTATCTACAAGAAATTGAGTCAAAAAAATTATAGAATCTAGAAAAGTGATACTTATTTCGTGTCTAAATACATGTTATAATTTTATGATGTGCATTACATGTTTGCCGTTATTGATTGCGACATATATTTAAGAACATATTAAATAATATTAATTTTTTAGAATTTAATAATTGGATAAGAGTTTAGCCGAGGAGGTATGCACTAATTGAGTTAGGATTTGTCAAAAAAATAATAAAAAATGTATCATGGATATTTTTGGATTTACATTTTTTTTGACAAATTGGATTTACATTTCATATCAAGGTGAGTTTAGCTAACTTTGGAATAATTTAATAATAGTTCGATTTGGCTACAAATATCTACAAGCTTTCCTTGAATAAAATTATCTAAGTTATATTCATTGTTTTTGTGATGTTTCACAATGATTCTATCAATTGATTCTGATATTAAGTATATGTTAAATTATTCGAACGAAAGACCTTTATTTAAGCTAAAAAGAGATTTTTTTTTTTTTATCATTTCACTTGAGCTCTTTTGAATGATCTAGGACTAGATTGTTACAACTTATATTTTACAAAAATAAAGCATTTATCACCTTGTACAACCCACGATTGTCAAATCTCCAAACGACGGTGTCTTTTCTTATTAAATTCAATAAAATTATTTCTAAAATCTCAACCATATTTTTAGGCTAAAAAATGCTTCTAATCAAATTCTATTTCCAACTACTTGTTGCTTGATTAGTAATCTAACTTAATAGTTGTTTACTTCTAAAAATAATTATCATGTTAGCTGAACTCGAAAAATAGATGAGTAAGTTATTAGGCAATGAAGCCCTTCAATCAAGTGAAGGATATGTGATGCTCGAGCAGCCAATCGAGGGAGCTTATTCTTTATCAAGGCCACTGACTGAAAACTGCTAAAACTGAGTCAAAGCATAGTGGGACTCGACAATGACATGATCCATGCTCTTAACGTGAATAATCATTTTAAGGGTTGAGGAGGAAGACATGATCTCTAGTGGAGATGCGTGCAAAAGAACCTAGTCAGCGACTAGTCAGCGACCCATGTGGATGAAAAAAGATTGAAGCCAAACGCGGCGCACCACGAGCCCACTGACAAGGGAGTGATTACGCAACACCTGAGAAATCAACTTAATGGAAGTTGCAACATTGTAGGCAACATTGTTTGGCTAATGGGTAATAGTCACACTATAAATATTATGTTCATACATTGTAATTAACGCATCTAATCAATTAAACAAGATTTTGCGCTTTTTTTATCCCTTTACCTTTCTACTTTTATTTATGCATTTCTTAGGGTTGGTTAAACTCAAAAGCAATTGTACCTAACGCTCTACTGGAGAATTTAGGGAACTCGTGGCCAAGGGACAAAGTTCTTCCCTTAGCATTAATTACTTAAAGCAAAGGGAATAAGAGTTAAGGAAACTAAGCGACCTCTGAGTAAAGCAAGGGGAATTTAGCTTCCCATGTCAGGATTACATTTGTTGTATGTATCTGATGTCTATAAAGAATCTTAGTAGTATGGAACAATTGTTGTCTTCAACAACCGGAAAATCAAGACATTATCGACCGAACGAGCTTTCATAAACATTGGGAATGCCAACTTTTATGGCTCCTTCTAATGTTTTGTAGGTACAAATGGTTGAAACACCTGAGACTCCAGTATTAACGAAAACATACTTTGTTAGACAGCATATTAACATGGGGATACACAACATCATGTATCAAGTCTCCAAACAACTTGTTGACATTGTGAACTCCATGTTGTGTGGTCTAATTATGGTGACAATTAAGTCGCCAATATTCCTTTATGTTGCAAGGAAGTCAATAACATGCAAGCGTTGTTACTCAAAGCCAGACAATTATCACATGAGTATAACTTCAATAGATTTTATTGATTCTAATACAATTGATGCATGCTACACGCTATTCCCAACCTAGTATTTTTGCCAAGAATGCTTATAACCAGACTAACCTTCAAGCAGGCTATATATTTGTGTGTGTGTTGGGGGGGGGG
>Ga0228710_1006030_pt1 | contig 18599 bp, 13 predicted proteins | sample MedpolnodulmetaG_FD_177995 | JGI IMG/M metagenome (GOLD analysis project Ga0228710, IMG submission 177995) | Root nodule microbial communities from Medicago polymorpha collected in Santa Monica, California, United States - pink nodules | ecosystem: Host-associated > Plants > Roots > Nodule...
AGTTAAATGTGTTATTTTTTGAAGAGAAAAATTGTTTTATGTCACCTATAATTATAATAATTAAATCTTATTTACCAAAAACGTCGAAGAAATAAAATTTAATTTTTCTGAATTTTTGGTATTCATAGTAGAGAATTTTGATTATTTTTTACAATAAAATGTAAAAAAAATTAGTATGATTTTTATAAACATTAAAATGATGTTTTTTTTCTAATGAAATGACATTTTCTAAAATATAAATATCAACAAATAGCTCTTTATTCCATAAAAATAATAATTAATTTAAAAATTTTTGAAGTAGGAGTACCGGTACACATTAATTTGCGGGTGTACCTTAGAAGTTCCCTTATGGGAATGAATCAAGAAATTTGACTTCTAACCTAAAAAAGAAGTAGATGAATGCATTGTGCAATTAAAGGTTCCCACGTGTCACTCTATGACAACGACAATTGGGCGCGTTGATGACGCGTAGTAAGAATGCTTAACGCGGTATTTGGTTCTGATCCTTTCTCTCTTTTTGTCTCCACTCAATTTACGCTACGCCACTATACTATATATATTTACACGATCCCTCTTTCTCTCTTCTTCCATTCCAATTTCCAATTTCTCTATTTCTTTCTCTTATTCAAAGGTTAGTTCCCTATTGTTTTTTACTCATCATCATCAATTTCATAGCTTCTTTATTTCCATAGATCATATCATTTTTAGTTTTTCTCTGAGTGTCTGACACATCTGATTAAAAGTGTGTCTGACATCCAACACCAACACGACTAATTGTATTCATTTAGATCATCGTGTCTGATGTCTGACACTTCTGATTGAAGGTGTGTCTGATATCCGTGTCTGATATCCAACACGACAGTGACACATCTAATTGTGTTTAGTCAACATTGATTTGTAATTATGATCTGATTAGGGATTCAATATTTCCATGTTTGTGGTTCTTTGTTTGTATGATCTGATTCTGTTGTAACAATTTGTTGTTGTTGAATCATCAGGTGTTTTATTGTCTGGTTTAAAAGATGGGTGGTGGTAAGGACAAACATGACGAATCTTCTGACAAAGGGGTGTTTTCACATCTTGCTCAAGGTATAGCTGGTGCTGCTGCACATGGTGGACATGGAGGTCATGGTTACCCACCTGGTGCATACCCTCCACAGCAAGGGTACCCTCCACAACAAGGTTATCCACCTGCTGGGTATCCTCCACAACAAGGTTATCCTCCTAGTGGATACCCTCCTCAACAAGGGTACCCACCTGCTGGTTATCCTGGTGCACATGCTGGTCAACATGCTGGTATGTTTCATTTCAAATTGATTTTCAGTTGTTATGTTATGCCTTATAGTTACTAACTATTAATTTATTACAATCTATGAAACACTCACACCCGTGCATTGGACACTGGACATTGACACCGATAATAATTTGAAAAATGGAAGTTATTAAATGTAAGCACGTGTGTCGGTGTCAGGTGTCAAATACACCTATAATTTGAAGTGTGGGTGTTATTGAGATTACAATTATTTGAAAATCTGTATAATTGAATCCTGATCTTTGTTGTAGTTGTAAAATTTGTGCATATAAATTAACTATACTGAAATAACAATGTCTTTTAAAACTGCATAATCCACCATACTAAACTAGCCATGAAACCACAATTCACATACAATGACACTCACATACTAATTGTGGGAGTTAATGGTAAAAAAAATTATTGAATTTGTTAGGAATAGGATAAATGAAGAGTATCCAACAGAAAAGATCCTTATTTTGTTAAGGTTTTTAGTGAAATTGTGGTGTCAAGTCCTCAATATTGGTTTGTTGCTCGTTCCACTAGTGCAGGTCACTTGATTTTGTGAATGTCTAGAAACTATCAGAGTCGATGGTTTGAATATTTGGAGACATAGCCCATTACTCTGATAGGTAGCTGGTGACTTGAGTATTTTGTTTAAAATAAGTATGCAATATGGAGACTCAAACTTAGGCTTAAAAGAAACACTCAATGTGGAGACTCCAACTTTGAGGGCTCTTGTTCATTGGCTTGAAATAGACTAAATGAAAACGATAGAAGAGAATAGACTCATCCAATGTGTTGATTTGTCGTTGTGATTTGTGGTTTATTGCTTGTCTCATTGGTGGATTTTAGGCTCCCTTGGAACTCTCAACAACTGATTATATTGCTAAAAAAGATTTCATAAACTGAGACTTACTGAATTTGATGGTGGTAATTAGATTTGTCGATGTCTTCTGGTGACGGTTTTGCACTCTTGAAGTATTTCAAATTTACCTGATCTTTGAAGCACTTTTTTCTTAATTAATTGATGAACTGTTTGAAACTCTTTTGCTGTCTATGATTTACCCCAAAATCCTTTGAACCTGCTAAGTTTTCTACTGTTGTTATCACCAGGGTCTCATGGACATGGTGGTATGGGAGCAATGCTTGCTGGGGGTGCAGCTGCTGCTGCCGCTGCTTATGGCGCTCACCATGTCTCCCATGGCGCTCACGGTGCTCACGGCCATTATCCACAGGGCGGCTATGCACATGGTGGCAGTCACATGGGTCACATGGGCCACGGAAAATTCAAGCAGCATGGCAAGTTCAAGGGGGGAAAACATGGCAAGTTCAAGCATGGAAAGTTTGGCAAACATGGTGGAGGCAAGCACGGGTTCAAGAAGTGGAAGTAAATAATGTATATGCAATTATGACTCTTGAGTACAGCTTCTTAATGCTTGCTACTTTATAAATAAACCATACTATGATGTATGTTCATCATATTAGGTCCCTTGTTTTTGTTTTTGTTTTTCTATTTCAATGCACTGGATCCTTTGAGCAAGTCTTGAGGTATTGGCTTACTGCTGACCGAAGTACTGACAAATTGATGTGTAATGGCCTTAATGTGTTTTGATCCTCATTGCATGTTTCACTGAACTCATTTGACTGTTTTTTTATAGTTTTCTCAATCTGAACTTAAGTCTGTTAATGAAAAGTGAAAACCTATATGTGGTCATGTAAAACTTCTTGGCGGTTTTTATTCGAAAAGATATGCTTGATGAAAAGCATCTCATGTTCATACGATACAGTATTTTGTCATGTCTTTGAAAAACATTTTATGTTTTCTTGTCTTTTTAATATGGCTACTTTCGACTCTTAAAGCACCAATGGGGAACTCAACAAATCATTATTTTGTGGGTCCTACCGTTGTCACATCATCTTGAAGTAATTCACTATTTTTTATTTAATGGTGAACTTTAAAGAACTAAAAATAATATTCAATTCATATTTGATTTTATTACAACTAAAAATAAAAATTTAATATTTTAAAATAATGATAATTCACCTCGCGAACTGACTTGGGTTACGGGTGTAGTTTTGGGTGTATTGACCGCATCCTTTAATATTAATATATTCAAAAAATTTAAAATAAAATTGAACTTAATTATGAGTTTTCTGAAAACCATAAAAAAAAAGTTATTTCTCCCTAAAAAAAAGAAGTTATTTCTAAAATGAAAACGACATTCATAGTATGGTAGATTTTTTTTAAATCTTGTTATGCGCCTATCACTAATGTTGTACATAATGATAAATTCATTATGTGGAACAATGGTTACCACTATTCTTGCGTCATCTTCAATATTGATGGAAGTTGTATGGGCTATCCTCGATGAGAGCTGCCTATGGTGGAGTAATTCGAAATTATGCAGTTTTTATTTGTCAGGATTTTCTGGTTATATTCATGACTCTGACATCTTGTATGTTGAGCTTTACGCTATCTATCATGATCTTATTTTGGCTAAAAACTTGAATATAACTGAGTTAGTTTGCTACTCTGACTCTTTGTTTTGTCTCAACCATCTCAAAGGCCCCACTATAAGGTTTCATATTTATGCAACTTTATTCAAGATGCGAAAGATTTGATTGAGGAATATATTGTCATTATCTGCCACACCCTTAGAGAGAGAAATCAATGTGCATATTTTTTTGGCTAAGCTTGAAGCCTATTCGGATAATGAGTTATTTCTCCATGCCCCCCTCCGGAAGCTCTTCTGCCTCTCCTTAAGATAGACGCATCTGAAACTTGTTATTCTAGAGACTAGTCTCTAATGTCTCTTGTTCTTTGCTTTTTTCCTTTTTTTTTATTAGCTTTGTAAGAAAAAATAAAAAACGACATACACAGATTTTTTTTGAAAGAAATACAAAGATTTCTGGAAATCATAAACATATTGGAAACATATATTGTTGTTTTCCAAAATCAAGTTTCGAATTGGATATATTAGTTATAGTTTGTTCAAAAAACCCATACCTGAAATGCTATAAATTGATGAAATCATGCTAAACTAAAAAATGTTGAAAGTAAGGATATAAATTGTAGGTGTAAAAAGTTAAATGACAAAATAGAATTATGATTAATTTGCAGGAGTGAAGGTAAGTACGGAGGCATAAGGTAAAATTTTTCTCTTTTTATTGACGGATTGTGTAATTTATTTCACAACCCATTAGTGATATTTAAAAGTTTATTTTCTCATATAAAAAGTGAATCAGGTTAATCCATATACTAACGAATAAAAGATTTTTTAATGAATATTTCACTATTTATATTATACCCTTCACTTAAACTATTCTAAATACCATTTTATCTTTAGTATAGTATTATATCTACATAGGAAAATTATAACCAAATATATGGATATCCCAGTATCAAATACAAACAGAGGCAAATAATTAACATCTTCAGCAGGCTTGCCCGAGTGGTCTAAGGGGGTAGACTTAAGACCTACTGCACTGAGTGCGCGTGGGTTCAAACCCCACAGCCTGCATAATACTTTTTTTCTTTCTTTTCCGTTTTATCTTTAAGAGGTAATGCAGCATTGAATATAATCATGGTATAAAATTAAATTCACTGCACCTTTGTATGATAGGTGCTAATTAGAATTGGATTACCAAACTCTTTATAATAGTACTAATGTTTGACCAACTAAAATTTCATTAACTTCTTACTCCATTTGTGAACAACTTTCTATTGAAGGCTATATTTGCTTCACAGCTCATTATGTTAATTTTTTATTTATTTTTTTATATGAAAAACTCATTATGTTGAATGTAATTTGAAGAGTAGAATTCTTAAATATTGTCACATGCCTTCTTCCACTTACATTAGATCTGAGTTGTCTAAGATACTTGAATTTTGTAACTGACCAGGGAATAAAAAAGAAGACTTTATTCATCTCACATTAAATATTGCTTGAGCCAGTGATGTTATGCAAGAACGTTTAAAAAGTCAGCTTGTATTGCAAAAGTGGTTATTAATTTATTATGTGATGGAGAGTTTTTTCATGTGCGTTGTTTTGTCCTCATTTTAGATCTATGTGAGGGGTTTAGAGGGTAAGAATGAATTTTTTTGAGGAATGTATTGATCACATTGGTGATATTGAAACTTCAGCTTGATTTAATGTGCACATATCGACGAGTATTTGCCAGTCTTGATGTTCAAGTTGATAATTATAAGAATGGAAAAGAAGAGAGTAAATACGAGTCCATTCAATTCAAGCATCAAATAAGTTGAGTTCCATCTTGTATGATACTTAAAGTCAAGCTAGCTTCAATTTCACCAATCTGTTCAATGCACTTCTTAAATTTAAATAAATAATATCTAGAGACAAACAAATACCAACAACATAACTAATAGCACATACCAATGGAAAATAAAAAAGTAAATATTCCTTTTTCTGTTCGAGTAAAATGTGAAAGAGAGGAATGATACAAATGAATTTGAATGTTTCCAGTATTGTAATTTCTGGTGATGCAATGTAAGGCCAAATGCACCCTCAGAAATTTGTAGGCTCCCATTTCTCTAGCTTGCAATATTGGTAAACTTGATACAGACAAAAAACTTTCTTATTGCTACACAAGAATCAATTGTCTAATCTCTATAAATAATATTTTACATCCTCAATATGGATACTGATTCTTCTCTTCTGTGAGTATACAACCTTGGTCTTGACAATTAGGTTCAAACCAAACCAAACCACCTTTGGATTTATCTCTTCGTTCTCCAATTCATTGTAGTATTTTAACATTACATAAACAGAATTTTGATCTCATAAAGGTGGATGATCTTCCTCGGGAGATTGAGGAGGAATTGCTTTCCATCCAGGTTTCTCATCCCAGTACATGTCGTAATATATGTGGCCAATAGGTGTATCCGGCATACAGCACCAGATGCCGACATACCGCTTCACGCGATTTCTGAATCTATCTTCCCTTTCCTTTAAAATATAAAATACAATGCATATGCACATGATAAGTAAACAATAATTGCATTTAATATTTGGTGCTAACTCAAAATGTAAAACTTTGAATAGAGGAAAGCAAAATGGCCTTACCTTGTTAGCGAAACCAGTGAAAGCATCTTCCACTGAAGAGAGCTTAATGACTTTTACATCCTTGAATGATGAAAATACTTTCATAAACTGTAACAGAAAGGAGAACAGTTATGTTAAATTAAAGAACACTAAATTTAGTGTGTTTCTAACCAGTTCTTTACTGAACGACAATAAATTGATGTGGTAAAACAAAAAAGACCAAGCACACACAAAGATAATCGTATCAATGTAGTTTATAGATTTAAAAAACTTTGACCAGAAATAAGAATTAATATAGTCTTAGATATATAAGCTTGAAAAGAATATCGAATACCATTTCTTCATTGCTATGTTTTGGAAATTTAAGTACTCCTCCAACCGTGGAATTATATGATCCATCACAACCTTGAGTTCCTTCTTTACAGAGCTGAACATCAAGCCATGACTTTTTCACCTGAACTCAAAAACCAAGGCAAAAAAGTTTAAACCAGGTAAATAAATTAAGAAACAATGAATCCTGTTCAAAGAAACAAGAAATGTGACATTTATTCACCTCCGGCGGCAGAGAGGGATTATCAAGCATTGAATACTCTCTAATACCTATTTCAGGGCCAAATTCTTCTTCTGGTAGTTTTTTCAACATAACATTTACCTGCAACATAGTGCATTTCCACAGCAACATAAGGAAGTGACTGATAAAAAGACGGGGAAGAGAATACATTCACCCCATGTATATTAAATTAAGTCTACACTCTTGAACCTCATGAATCCACCTAATCATCTCTCGTTATCAAGAAACCTGTCATCTTCATGTTATGATACATACTTATAGTTTCCATATTAAATCAGATTAATATTAACATCTCCTTAATCAACTACTCAATCAAATGATATTTTTTTTCTTTCCTTTATTTCTTCAGTTAATATGTTCTCCACTTAAACATTCAAGTATAATATAATATTTGTAAATAACCATTTAAATATGAATATTTAAAAATTTATATTCAGTTTAAATTTTTATGACAAATTAAATATGTTTTTGTTATAAATTACATTTGGTTCAAAACAATTAAATTGGAGTTTTTGTATTTGATTAAATTTACCGTGAATTGCGTACTTGCTAGATAAATATTAAATATTGTAACCGAAATTAAAGAAAACATAAAATTCTACAACCATAGAAAGATAAAAATAAAAAGTATAATTTTTCTTTAATTAATTTCAAGTACACTATTGAGGTAACAACAAGTGTAGACATGAACTAAATACCTAAAGTAGTTTTACGAGATTTTATCGAAAGACACACATATAATAATTAGAAGTGGTAGGTAGCATGATAGATACAAATATAGACAGACACACAGACACACACAAGTATTATAGATAAATCTCTTCATTTTGATCACATTCTTTTGTACTACTGAAAAGATAAGGGGTGTAAATCAAGTCTATAAAGTGACCACATATTCCACTCCCAAACGAAGCTATCTAGTTTTATTATCACCACAAACTGAGATTAAATTACAATTTTATTGTTCAATCATTCTTATATAGTTATTCCTCACTAATTACATAGCTATTTAATCATTTTGAAGGTACTTTCTGAAAATTAAGAGATGTTTTCAAATACTGAAAATAACATGATAAATCATTTCCAAAAATTACAAAAAGTGTCATCGAAATACTTATTTGGTTTTAACTTCTCATTAACTCAGTTCTACACAATGTTTACTTGACATGCAGACCACCAAAACACGTAAAAACCCCATGAAACTTCAATAAAAATTTGTAATGGATTTTTTTATTATCAATTGTTCCAACTCCCTATTCCCTAAAAGTATCAAGACCATTGCGTAATTTGCCAGATGATCCAAGTGATAAAGAGAAGTGAAAATAATAAGAAACCATTTAAATAGGGAATACCTCAAATACATGGTCCAAAGGACAGAGAAAAGGTTGTCTAGTCATAGACCCCTCCAAAATACCAGGATGGGGATACCACATCCTATCCAGCCTGCACCATAGAGGAGGCACGACCTGAACATGCCCAAAGAACTTGCATAAAGATAAAACAATATAGAATATATACATTCTTTTGGTTTAGATTAAACAAACTATGTAATTGCAGTAAACATTGCACAGTAAATTAAAGGTACTAGCAATTCTTAAGTCTAACCGAAAGTGTTCTAGTAGTCTTTTGAACATATTTAATCAGTGAAACCAAAGTTGAAATGAAATAAATTCAAGTCCGTGTTTGTTCATAGTTTTTACAGGTTTATCACGTAACATGATTCACAAGAAACATTAATTAGGACTGGATACTGGCCACGACTGAGTAAGAGTTTTGATGATGAGACACTTCTATTCAAAATTCAATAAAATAAAATGTACGATCGCAGAAATCAGTTCTTACCAGTGTTCTGTTCAGAAGGGAGGCAATCGCAAGTGCTGTCCTAATCTGTTTAATCTGAAGAGGAAAATAATCACGTGCAACTAATATTACAAAAACGCAACAACAAAATTCCATCAAATACAGACATGAATAGGATCAGGTCGATACGTATATACTTGGTGATTTATAAGAGTAAAATGTGATTCAATATTGTGCTCCCCGCTTAGCAACAAGCTTTTTGGAATAGATGGCTTAAATGATAACAGACCCCCTGCAAAAGTTCCTCCAAAAGTTAAGGTATTGTAATTTCATGCTACAGAGGTGAATAATCAACCACAAGAAGACACTGTTACCAATCTGTTTACATATCCGATTTTGCAATTATAATAGTATAATTCAAAATTTAATGTGGACAAAGTAGGAACCAAACAAACAAGTACTGATAAACAGAGAAATCAGTTTATTTGCACACGTGCATTAAAAAAAATAAAGTGAATGATCTGCACACTCAAATTTATGAAGAAACGGGACTAGTTACCAGGAGGATTATAGTATTCCGGTGGATCAAGGAATTGCATGGCTTCTCGTAGTCGGTGGCGCTTTCCTTCTGTGCCTCCATATTGAAATGTCGTGTGTACTGCATAGGGCTCCAACCTTAGTTGCTGGTACATAGCCTGCAATCATAATATACACATTTTTGTATGTCAAACAGATACATAAATCATTCCTCTAGTCCATTCAAGATCCCTCCGGACAGTTAATTGCATAAAAGAAAACAAATGCATATCACATAAAAATAAAATGAAAATATTTCAAACAGTTGAAAATTGTTAATTGAAAAGTCCCTACCTGGACAAAATATGTATGTCCACTACAGAAGATACTAGCAGGCAAAATTCCTAGCTTCAGTTTTCCATCAAAAGTATAAACAAGTCCACCATCATCATCAACGGATGGTCCTAGCTGACGGTGAAGAATTTCATTAAATCCATTCTGATCCCATATCTTGTCATCAGCTAGAAGCATTTCTTTCCATTGCTTAGCCAAAATCTTGGCAGACTCTGTAGGTCTCCAATGGAAAATTCCGATGTTGTAGGCACCACTAACTATTCAAGGTGATAGACAATTTCATCAATAAACAGCTTAAAGAAACAACTAAACAAATAAACAATATTCACAATAAAATGAGATGAAAAGAAGTAACAGGTAAGAGCAATGAATTGGTTACTGAGATCTGAAAATAATATCACCAAGCAGAGAAAACTTTTACCAGATTAAGAGCAAAAGGTTGCATGCTGAAAATTGATTTGCTTATGAATGGTTTTTTATCCAACTCTCCTACACAAACAAAAGCCCTTTGGGCTTCATGTGCAAACAAGGCACAGGCCTGCCTTAATGATAAAATTTAACATCCATTTGGAGGAATGGGGGCAGCAAGGATATAGTTCTACCACATGGGGTCATAGAAGCTACAGTACCTTGCGATGAATCAAGTATTCCAAAATCTCAAGTTGTTGAGTGAAAGTACATTAGTGGTTCTACAACTATAGTTTCTAATCTAAAGCAAGCCAAATGGGTAAGAAAAAGTCTAAACTGATGCCTTGGAACTATTATTGGACAAAAAAGATGACTATTTTCAAAGAAGCAGCATTTTCATGTCCAAGGATGTCATTTGACTAATATTGAAAGTTTTTTTCTATATAACTCATCATCTATACGGTACGTGTGGAAATTAAATATGCTACAAGAATTGATATACGCACAGTAAAAACTGATAACAGTAAGTTCTCATTATAGTATAATATTCACCTTCTTGCCAAATTTCCAAACTGTCATCAACAACTGTTGGAACTACTTGATCACTTGAAGTTAAAATATCAGCTCCTGGATAACGAGCAAGATATGGAAGTGGATTCTGTTTAACAATTTCATAATTGAAAACATGTATTAGGAATGGTGGCATATTATTGGCTTGAGGACATCTGAAAATACAATTGTGATAACTTCGTACAGCAAGAAAATGAAACATCCTAGTCACTATGAGTTTTACTGATACTTTTGACCAACATTAATCAAAATCTAAGCAAGCATTGAGCCACACTTCTAACTAAAACAGATTAACTTAAGGAAACATCATAGCATGTATGTAAAATTGAAGGTCACCTTCAACCAAACCATGTCGGTATCACACATCAATACTTCAAAACCAAAAGGCAGTATTGAGTCTAACAGAATAACTTTTTCTCTCCCCATTTTATGAAATGTTGGAGTCCCCCAGCCAACATCTACAGTGCTCATATGGCTGCCCATGTCAAAAACTGGTACACCTTTCCAATATAGTGCCTCCAATAATTTGGTGTCCATTGCACCTAATAGTTAAGTTTCAAACACATATTACAAAGTTTAGTTAATGGTACAAACACTGGATATGCATTTCCATATACGCATCACTGCAAATCCAAAAACAATACAACACAGAACTGGATAGAAATTATTTCACGACACATACCAACAAGAAAATTAGAAACTTCCAGATCTGTCAATTTCTTGACCCAAGTCAGGATAAAATCCATGAATGCATAGTTACCAAAGGTCACTATTACAACATTATCTTTCACCCTTTGCTGAACTAGTTCTTTGGTCAGTCGGAAATCCTTCAAAGGCGGCATTCTTTTATTCGAGGGTGGAATTTCCCAAACAGAATTTGGCCAGACATTCTCTTTCACTGGTGAAGGAGTGGACACAGTAGGCGCCTTTTCTGACTGAGAAATGTTGAGTGTATGATCTATATGGCGAGGATCCTCAGCTGAAAACACATTTTGAATGAAGGTTTTGAATCCAACTCACAATTATGGAAGAAAGCCATAGATTAAAGAACATAAAACAAGTAAGCACAACCACTATAATATAGTAGCTGTGTCATGCATCCATATCAAACAGATCATAGACATTTCAAATATTCCTAGTTGTATCTTACAATATATTTTTCAGAAAGGTTTTCATACCCTATATTTCATGGACATTTCAAATATTCCTAACTGCATCTTACAATTTAACTTCTATTTATTAAACTATTTTACCAATCCAGATGAAATTATTGCAACAAAAGTGCCTTGCATAGATACCAATCTTATTGTTAAATGCTAACAATCTTATTGTCGCAAACTATCCAGCAACTTTGCCAATGACTGATCTCGGTCTAAGAATCTGGTTGATCACCTTTAACGAGGTTTCCCCTTTCAACCAGTGTTGTCAATTGCAGATAGAAGATTGTTAAAATTATGTTATACAATAGTGCTATAGTGCCACTATAGCTGCTATTTGACAACATTTTGTACTAAATAGTGTATCGCAAAACAATAGTGGTTTGTCCAAATTCCGCTACGCTATAGCGTCGCTAAACGCTATAGACAAGGCTCAAACCCAGAACCTTGCTCAAGAGATCCAAATTTAGTTCCACTCGGAACCTTGCCAGAGTTTACAACAACAAGAACCAAACCTTATCCCACTAAGTGGGGTCGAATACATGGATCAAATTACGTCATAATGTTCTATCATACACCATACCGGGATCCAACTCATTAATCTCTAAATCTTTCCTAATAGTTTGTCCTATAGTTTTTCTAAGTCTTCATCTACCTCTTGTGATCCGACTATCCTCCATCTGATCCACTGTCCTTACTACAAAATCTACAAGTCTTCTCTCTAAATGCCCAAACCACCTAAACCTATTTTCCACCATATTTTCAACTATAGGTGTTACCCCACCTCTCTCTCTAATGTTGTCATTTGTAATCATATCTCGTCTAGTCTTACCACACATCCAACACAACATCTTCATCTCCGCAACTTACTTTATTTTCGTGTTAGTTCTTAAATCTCAAAAAAAATAATGCAAAAAATAATAATCTCACTTTCCTTTTCTAACAAGAATTGAATTATAAATACCACAGCAAAAGACTATTAAGTACATCATCTACAATTTAACTAATTCTCCACATTCCATAGCTCAAATTCAATTACATTTACATTAATTAATTAATTAATCCCACCACTATAACATAAAAAAATAAACATCTAAACAGAGTGAAAGTTGAGAGACGTACTGGAGATGGAAGAAGAGAGCCATGCAGAAGATTGAGAAGCAGGAGTGTTACTGGAATAAATAGCAGAAAAAACATAGAAAGATGAAACAACAATTCCAATGATAACAACAGTGTAGATCGTGAGGAATAATGGTTTTGATTGTGTCACTTCTTCACAACCATTTCTCCAAGCCATTTTTGTGTTTCACAATAAACGATGTATTGATATCATTGTAATCTTTGTCGTTTGAAGTTAGGAAACGTAATTGATTTGAGAATGAGATTGGTATTACGAGGAAGATGTTGTGAAAGTGTTACTGTTGTTATGTTCTGGTCAACTTGTCTGCTTTCTCAACATGGACATTATTATTATTTGCATTATTGTCATTTATTCATATCTACCAACAAAAACTATAAATTAATAACATTTATCTTTATATATTAATACAAAAAATTAGTTAAAGTAAATTAGGTAAATAATGTATTTGGTCAAAATGTAACATTCTGTTTTAAAGATTTTATTAATCAATACCAGCAAAACTTTTTCAACAACTCTATAATTGGATTTGGATCTGTGCGTTTGTTTTATATTCCAGTACTGTAGTATATCGTTGATGGAAGGTTTTGAATTATTTCAAAACAAAATAAAATAAAGGGTTTTGAATTGTCATATAAAAAAAATGGTAAATTATTCAATTCGTCCAAAGAAAAAGGTAAATTTTTTGCAATGTGGTCAAAATATGTCGCGGAAGGACATTGAGGTTATCTACTTACGAACAAGCCTATTCTCTTTCTATTTTAGACGTTCAACAAATTTATGACCTCTAAAGGCTTAGTCGTCTCATGTTCATATTCTTCTTCCCAACTCTAAGGCTCCAATCATCACCAATTAACAAATAACTTCTAAATCGAAATAGAAAATCATATTTCACTTATGCTAAGATTTTACGCTTTGAGGACTTCTTATACTTGATATAGGAGCCTCCTCTTTCACATCTCAACATAACAATTTTATTTTTTGCAATTTCGTCCCTTCTTTGATTTTGATATTTTTTTCTTCTAACTACCCTAGTTATGAAAATAATTATCCAATCTACCATACACAGGGATGGAACTAGGTATTATGGTTTAGGGGCAGCCGTCACCCTTAAAGATCAAACTAGTATGATATGTATAATTGAAGTTACATAATCGCCCACTATCCCTTTAGATTGAGATATATACGATCTTTTTGTATACACTCTTTTTTTTTTAGGGACTTTTTTGTATACACTCTTGTTGATTATATATATTAGAAAATGCAAGACCCTTTAACTAATGCATCATTACTCGTTGTAATGCAATACGCTTCTTCCGGTCCAAAATGTAAGAAAAAAACTCATTTTCTTTGTCCCAAAATGTAAGTAAAAAAGATAAACTTTTATCCTATTTAATCTTGTTTTTTTTAAAAAAACAAACATATTTTCCAAGATTTTTTTTTGTTTATTCTCATGAAATTAAATGCAAATTACGTTCAATTTTTTTCTCTCTCTCATTTTCTGCATAACCAATTATCAATGAAAATTGTTTTTACATCTTCCTATAAAAATTATCCTAAAGAAAGCACAAAATACTATACCTCGAATTCTTATATTTTATCCTAAAAAAAAAAGAAGCGAAAAAAAATAGGACGATATCATCTCAGTTGGAGTACTAGTTTTCTTAATAGACGTGATTTGATCTTTTTTTCCTTACAGTTTGGAACATAGGGAGTATGTCATTGTTTTTTTTAATTGTTTTTAGTTTTCACTCAATTTTTTTTTTGGACAAAAATAAAACGATATTCATTCATTCAAATCGATATAGTACATCAGATACAAACTTCGCTAAGAACGTAAAGGGTGAACCTGCGAACAAACTCACAACACCCAAGTTAATAGCACAAAATGGCAAAATGCCTACAAATAACATGATAAAACCAAAGTCACCGAAATTCACATGCTTCCGGATCTTCAACGTTGACGCCTAAATCATTGGTTGAATTTGTAATTGACTGATGCCGATCTTTCAATAGAAAATAAACGGACACCGCGATAAGACGCGAAATCAAACGTCGCACAAGACGACGAACAACACAACGCCGCACTTAGACGACAGAATCACAAAAAAACACAATAGAAAAAACTTGATATATGTGAAAATCACTTATTTAGATTGAAAGAAAAGGGAAAAAAGATGTCGAGGGGTGATTCTAGGTCAAAAAATGACCTAAAACCACCCCTCCTCGATGAACGAAGGAGAAAAAAAGTTTAAAGAGAAGTTGGAGTTTCTCTCACTAAAAAACACTCATTCTTAATCTAAAATGGCAGCATTTATTGTATCAAAATAAATCGCTGTATCTAGAATGTCCTATCCTCTAGCCATAAGACTTAAATTTTTCTTCACATCCATTTCTTACATATTTTTATAATTAAATTCATTTTTACATGGTTGTTATATATTAAATTTGGCTCTTCAAAGTCCAAAAGTCCTAGCCTAAATGATAAAAATGGTGAAATTGTTAGATCATATGCTATGATTGAAGTTTGAATTCCAACTCCTCTATCTATGTCTGTAAGTTTCCAATTACTATTGACATTACATCTATCTACTAAAACAAATTGGCTCTTTGAAATTCATTATTAATTAAATTATTAAAAACACATATTTTGCTTTTTTCTTAAAAAGATACTCATTCAAAGATACCACAAATTCTACATCCTTGTAATTAAAAGAGACGAATATGCAAACAAACTCATAACATCCAAAAAAAAATTCGGGTATACAACTTTCACGTTAATAACATAAAATGGAAAAATATCTACAAATGTGATAAAATTAAAATGGTCGAAATACTCATGTCTCTGCTTAAACAAAACAAAAGAGTAAAGACACATGTTTAACTTTTCGTCACCCTTAATGAAATTTTCTGGCTCAGTCTTACTTTCAAAATAATTGTCAAATATATCTTACTTTGAGTATCCCCCTTCGCAACTCAGTCTGACATGGAGTCACCATCCTTCAGGATGACTTCCTCTCAGATGGAGTCATCCTACACGTTTGCTTTTCTTTCTTGTCCTTTTTTTCCTTTCATTTTTTTGTTTGGGCTGAAATTATATCACCATCCTTCAAGATGGCTCCAACTGAGATGGTGTTGTCCTATTTTTTTTTCGTTTCTTTTTTTTTTGGCTGAAATTGTTTGAATCCTATATAAATAGATAGCTAACCTCTAATAGAAATCACAATTCTCACTCTCTTCTACTTACATTTCTCTCGTCTTATTCTCTTATTTTCATCATGTATACTCTTGTACGCAATTTGGTTAAACTCGATTATATAGAAAAACCGTTTGCAATGTATACATAGTCAACCGAGATGTTGTCGAAGTTAAAGGAACAACTAAACCACTTCTTTTTTACTTAGCTCGTGATAATACTTGAAAGGTTTGTGAATATTGCATTTGTTGATCCTTACATCTCATTGGCAAATGACGAAGACAGTGAAAAAATAAGTTATGATATTAAGGTTCTTGATAAAGATGTTGACGTAGAAGACATATTTCGATGGAGAGTAGGAACATAAGAACCAATGATGTTGTATGTTAAGAGTGGGTAGATTATGAATAGTTATATTTCGTAATGTTATATTATGTTTGTTTAGCTAAGTTTATGTAATTCTAATTATATGTTGTCTTAATGTTGTATTATGATATTTTCAATTAAATTTAACTTTTGCATTTTTCTTACATCCTATATTAATATTTCAATTAATTTAATAATAAATAAAATTAATAATAATAATAATAACAAAAAGGTGATTTAACAGTTAGTAATGTGGTACAACGTCTATCGAAATTCAACAACATAAGAGAAAGCACCAATAATTGAACAACGTAAGTCCCCTCGTGTATCAAAATACGTAGGATGTGATACAACCAGACATAAAGTAGTTAGAATTTAGAAAAGCTAGAAAATAATGCAATATCTATATTTCAACATTTTCTTTTGTAATATTTATCAATAAAATATTATTATGTTATTTAAAAAATTTCTTATAATCATTTAAGTTGATCAATTTATATTATAAAAAAATATATAATTTCAGAAGAAAAAAAACAAAAAAAAGCAGTAGGATGACACCATCTCCGTTGGAGCCATCCTGAAGGAGGGCAATATAATTTCAGTCAAAAAAGAAAGAAAGAAAGAAAACCAAAATGTGTAGGATGGCTCCATCTGAGAAGGAGTCATCCTTAAGGATGGTGGCTCCGTATCAAATAGAGCTATGAAGGGGGAAACTCAAAGTAGGGCATATTGAATAATTATTTTGAACATACGGTAGAGTGGATAATTATTTTCATAACTAGGGTAGTAAAAAAATCTTTGCTTTTTCAATAACAAGAGTAAGTCCTAACTTTCTTCCTTCATCTTGAACCCAAGCCAACAACTATTCTCGTGAAGTAATCAATCGAAGGATTATCAACTTGAGGAGGAACTTTGCTTTTGACATTGTCGGAAGGATTATCAACTGAAGGTGGAACTTTGCCTTTGACATTCTTGGATAGATTATCAACTGAATGGGGAACCTCGATTTTGAAATTGCTAGAAGGATTATCAATTAGAGGTTGAATATCGACTTTGACATTGCCGAAAGAATTATCAATTGAAAGTGGAACCTTGACTCTTGCATTGTCCGGATCATCCACAACTTAAGGTGCAATGTGTGACTTCACATCAACATGAGGTTCCATAATTGGAGGTGTAATGTGAGGTGTCAAATTAGAGGGGATATCAATAGGAGCATCAATATTTGAAATATTGCAAACTATAGTAAAAAAATTGGTATGTTTCTGTAAATGCAGGGTTCATATTATATATTCGAACCAGGTTGTTCAAATTTCTGATTATATAATCTATACGGTACCAGTACAAAGTTGGTGACGTGATTGAAACGAAAAATGCTTAGAAATTTAATGAGCAGGATTTTAGCGTCACATTACATTTGCATTCAAACCAAAATAATGTGTATGGAGTTTATTGATGGTTGAAATGGTGTACCAAATCATGTTTTCGCCTAAATGAGAATGTTTTTGAAGGTGTATGGAGTGGAAGGTGAAAACATATATATAGGGACATTTTCAATTATACAATCCAAAGACGGGAAACACGCTCCATATTTTATAGTTCGAATTAGTTTTTCTTTTTATATAAAAAAGGATGAATTGTCAGAGGAGGGGTTCGAGATATAGAAATACACATTTTAGATTTTTTATTCCAAAAGATGTCTGATATGCTCTAGGTAATAAAATGTGAACAGGAACAAAATGATCAAATTGGAGGGCACGTGAGAAGGACATGGGGTGGAAAAAGAAATTCTCTTTCTTGGGTGTAGTCATTTATGTGTGGGTTTCTATTTGAACAAAAGGTAGAGGATTGCTTTTTAGGCCCCCTCAATAACTCTTTAGGCCCCCTAAAAATACTAAAATAACCTGTATAAGACTTCCGGTAGATAAACACCGGTAGTTCATTTTAACTTTTCTCATTTTGCACCTCCGGTATGTACATACCGAATGCACATTTTCAAACTGTTGGAATTACCAAACTGAAAACATTCACAGTATTTTTTTGTACACTTAGACCTTTTGCAATTGCAACCTCTTTTGTGCCTAACTGATGTCGGTGTTGTCATATTCACATCTTCCTGCAAAGGTCACATAAAAAATATCACCCACTTTTTTAATACAAGCA
>Ga0228710_1006031_pt1 | contig 18599 bp, 8 predicted proteins | sample MedpolnodulmetaG_FD_177995 | JGI IMG/M metagenome (GOLD analysis project Ga0228710, IMG submission 177995) | Root nodule microbial communities from Medicago polymorpha collected in Santa Monica, California, United States - pink nodules | ecosystem: Host-associated > Plants > Roots > Nodule...
CCCCATTTCTCCTGCTGCCTACTACTAGCCTTCTTGAACATCTTCCTTTCTTACTCTTCATGGAGATTCCCTACAAAATCGCAATACTCGGATAAATCAGAATCCTCCACCGCAAACCGTATATGACTATTTGCTTTTCCCACCTCCTGAAAACTTTCTTTAGCAATGACCACATAAGAAGTCATTCAAATTAAATCTACATCTACTAAAGGCCAAACAATTTTTTCAGAAAAATTAGGCCCAACAGCCAAAGGAATCTTATCACTTCCGAACCCTTCCACCTCCTTGTTGAACCCCACTTGCTCTCCTTCCCCACGTGCCTCTCTCACTTCAGCAAAGGTATTCGTTGCCAACAACTCATGCGGACCCACATGTGTTTCTTTGACGGCAGAAGGATTAGGTGATGTTGACTTCTCCATTTCCTCCAATAGATCTTGTTCCTCCAAGGTAGTATGTAGGTCATCCCCATGTCCCTCCTTAATTGGCTATGTTGAAAAAGGTTTCTCTCTCTGGAAAGATAACTCTGCAACAAAACAACTCTCAAGTTCGTTCAACCTCTCTTCAGACGGGACCACAACCACCCTGCGTAAAACCACCAGCAGGACACCACCGTTCTGACCTTGCTGGACTCCTTCTTTGAAAGATTGATTTGTAGTCACCAACTCCCCCTCCTTGCTCACCGGAATCGGTTCAGCATGTTTGGCATCTCTCCCAAACTTAGCTCTGTTTATCTTCAGTCAATTTTCACCCAACCATACCTCCCCCAACTTGTACCCCAACACTTCATCATCAACAACCTCCTGAAACTTTACAAACTCGAACCTATGGCCCCAAGGATCACACTTCAGAGGCACATACACTTCCCCAACCTTGCCGAAACCTAGAAAGATTGTCCATAACTCGAAAACTTTGAAACCCTCCGGTAAGTTCGTGAAGAAAAACGACACTGTGGACTGGTCACAGTGGTTGAAAAACCCACGACATTTTGCTTTGGTCGGCCCTCCACTCACATTTGTGTCCCTTGTTGTCCCATTCCCCCCTTACTTTCTCTCTTTAGGTTTCTCTCTCCTCTCATAGTGTTTTTCCACAATTTCTTTGTTTGTTTTACAAGTGGTTACAAATGGTACTATCGAAGATCGAAAGTGATGTTCCTTCAGAAGAAGACAAACCTGGTTAGATTCATCCATACTGCTGACATATTCATCAGAACTTGCTTCCTTTATAGTATGAATCCTTCATAGCTTCTTATCATCAGTCTTTAAGACTTGATGCATATTTTGATCACACATGTGAATTTTTGTTAACTGATGGATTCTGCATCAACACTTGTTTTTGGCCATGTTTATGTCGCTTTTTTTGGCATTTAGAGAATCAACTGCTTGTAATTCATGGTGAAATCAGATCAAAACAGGAACAAGAGCTAAAGAGAAGAAATTGGTGAAAAGATAGAAAAATTCCTAAGAGTGAAGAATCATGCCACGTTGAGTAAGCTTCGTGGAACGTTGTGAAGGAGTGGGACAAAGGTTTCATATCTGGAAATTTTGTGGCACGATGGTTTGAGAAACGTACCACGATGCTAGGTTTTGTTTGCTACCACGTAGGATTAATGAAGTGATTGTGCCACGATTGTCTCGTAACGTGGCACGATGATGAGATTTATTGAAACCCTAAAATTATTTCTATAAAAGCCAGTTGCGGCCAAGGATTAGGGGACCGATTATTATTTGCGATTTTGAGCATAGAAGACACCAGGAGATCGAAGAACAAGCCCTGGATCTCATACCAACTCATAGTTGGTCCAGATTTATGAATGTTTTCTCTTGTTTATGCTTATGATTGTTTAGTTATGAGTAGCTAAACTCTTAGTTTGATTGAGCCTTGATGAACCTATTGTAATATATGAATCAGTAGTTGAAACTCTCTTTATTATCAATATTATTCAGTCTTTATTCATAATTATTTGTGTTCATTGCTTTTCTTATGATTGTTTGCATGACTATTAACCCTAGCTTCTTTCAATCATATAAATTGATCTTAGGTATTAATTGACTACTAACCCTAGCTTTTAATATTGAAATAGTAATTCTGTTTATCTCAACATATAAAACTAGAGATAGGAAGTTGAGAGTTATGACTTATGAATTAACGTTCTGACATAGCTTCCACAATTATTCAATCGGTTTAAGAGATTAGAAGGTTATAACTTAGGAAAGGGTTTTGAGTCAAGAAGATTAAACAAAACTACTTAGTTAGTTTGTCGTAAAGAATGAATAATCATTGAGAGTAAAGAGAGGTAAACTAGTCATATAGGGCAATAGCGGATTCACCGGCTTAATCATTCATCTCAAATTAATTTTCTCTCACATTTTATTTACTGTTTATTACACCCAAAATTACTACCTAGGGCAACCACAATAACTTTTATACATCCTAAATAATAACTTGAATGTTGGATTGAGATTAATACAGTCCTTGTGGATTCGATCTTTATTACTACTTCGATAGTTTTGGTAAACTTGCCAAATTTTTATCATTAACCTTTCTCCATATCATCTTTTAACTATTAAGAAGTTTCCAATGTTTTTCTTTAGTACCAAAATGATTTCCTTTATGTTCAGAGCATGATGTATCATAACCAAAACTCAACCTTTAAATCATAATTTAATTTTATGATTTTGCACACTTGAACACATATTAGAGTATCCAAATGTTCTTTTATACATTATCATGATTAAAATTTTAGAGACATTATTCTAAAACCCACTTTAGGTCAACGATAGATGAAACCAACTGAGAGTTAGCGAGGGACAACTTAGAATTCAATAGGGCGATAATGCACAAGGGAAACCCTTGCAGGCCGTTGTATTTCTCCTTGATGTATCACACGAACATATAAGTCTTCAATTCTAATTTATTTTATATATACATGACAATCAAAGACTTTATGTGAATGAGAATGTTGACGAATTCATGCAACTATAAAAAATGATTTTATATATAAAATATCCTACAATACGTTTAACTTATGCATTATTATTTTTTAAATTTCCCCTTTCGATCATCTAAAGTAATAAGGTTAACTAACAAAATATTAATTTCTAATGATTAGAAAGCTTTTTACGGTACACATTTATTAAGTGTGGTAAATGGAAAAATATAACAAATTGATCTTCTTAAGAGACATTTAATAATAATTTAAAATTTAGGGGGGACTTTTAAAAGTGCTTCAGAGGTAAAAGTATTTACATATTTCTTAACACACCATGAGGTTTATACTATAAAGTGATGGAATAAATTATATTTGTTGCATGTAAAGAGAGAAAGATATGGCCAAGACTTATAAGTCTGTGTATGCTATAATTTTTTTTATTTTCCTATTTCTTGTTGCAAATAATGTTGAGGGTAATTTTTTTTCCATCCTTTTCAAATTTCCTTCTTTAGTTTGTAGTTTGTATTAAATCTTTATTTCATTTTGCAAACATTATTTTATTATATATATTCTTTCACTACAGGATATGTTGTTTGTAGAACTAATAATGATTGCCCAGAAAATACTGAGGTTCGAAAGTATGAGTGCATTGATGGCATATGTAAATTGACTAGAGTTCTCAACTGATAGTATATGAGTCTCATACTCAAGATATTACAATTACACTATGCATGGAAGAGTGAGTTCTTACAGTAGCAAAAAGAAATATGGAATATCTATTTTGCCAAAATATTTTATAGTTATCATTTAGTTGTTGTCCTGGATCCAAATAAATATTTTTTTATTTATTTTTAGTTTTTTTTTTATCACCATGGCCTTTAATTTAAGAATATGACATTGTATTTACAGACCTACCACATATAATTTTAATTTTATATCATAATATTGTTACGCTTATGAATTTTCAACAATGCCATTTATGTTTCTCTTGAACGGAGAGTTCACCGGTTCATTTGTTTCTTCTAAGTGTAAATTATTGGTTCAGATGATAATAAAAGTGTTATTGACAAAATATTAAATATGGAACTATATTCATCCAAGTCTGGATTTATCGCAATATTGATCATATTTTTATTGGGAACTTCTACGGTACACCTGCAAATTAAGGTGTACCGGTACTCTTCCTTCAAAAATCTATAAATTAACTATAATTTTTATGAAATAAAGAGCTATTTGTTGATATTTATATTTTAGAAAATATCATTTCATAAGAAAAACATCATTTCATTGTTTATAAAAATCATACTATTTTTTTTTACATTTAAATGTAAAAAATTATCAAAATTCTCTATTATGAGTACTAAAAATTCGGAAAAAGTAAATTTTATTTCGTCGATGTTTTTGGTAAATAAGATTTAGTTATTATAATTATAGGTGATAGAAAATGATTTTTCTCTTCAAAAAATAATACATTTAACTATTAATTTAATGATTTGGTGTATCAATACACTCAAATTGTTGGGTGTACCATAGAATTTGCCATTTTTATTACCGTTCTCATCCAAAAACATAGACTCTTAATAAATCTTTAAATGATTAAATGTTCATTTCAAGTTAATATTAAACTAAATGTTTGGAAGTGAATTAGAACAAAGGGAATCATTGTTGATTACTAATACAACATATTTATTAAGTCAAAACACTGAAAAATGGGAAGAACATGTCCTGGAATCGAAACCAACGGCTTAGGAATCAACACTATGAAAGCAAGAGTCAATGACATAACAAAGGAACAGAAGACAATGACATAACAAAGGAACAGAAGACAGCCCAATAGAGTTGGAATGCCTTGCAGATTCCGGTCTATGTCAGGTACTCATATATATTATTAAAAAAAAAGAAAAAAGAAATACAAAAAGAACTGGGGGGACATAAACCTGACCCAGTCAATCCATACAAAGTGTATGCCAACCCAAATGGGTGATACAAAGAAATAAAAACACCACCGGTAGACGTCAAATGTGTGGTGTATGGACCAACCGTCAACACGAAATGGATCCAAGGACCAACAACTCCTTGCGACAGCAACAAGCATAGCGTCTCTTTCGAGCCAAACAGACGAACATCAAAGACTGATGCGAATTTTGAAACATCCCCCAAGTTATATAGGGCCAAACTTCGTGAAGGAGAGAAATTCGACCGCCAACATGGATACGGATCCCCACGCCTACAACCCGTTATGCTACGACGGAAAGCTTCACTGCCATTTCTAGCCAATCCAATAGAAAGCAACTCAAATTCAATTGAAGGCCGGATCAAGGGATGGTCAATCAACGAGTCTGAGCACCACGAGCACCGCCAACACGTTAAAACCTGCCCCCACCAATCGTAGCAACAACGGATAACAGATACATGACCATTTCTAGCCTAGAAAACCTGTTACGAAGCATATCCATATTACAACACTAAGGGGGCAAACCAGACCCAACCAGCACAATCAGTCGCAAGCATCATAAACCACATGGTGAAGCCACGAACAGACTTGAAAACAACAATCACCATCTAATTAGATCGGTGGCCTAATAGGAACCAGACGAACGGATCTCCTATCGAAGAATCACGTTCATTTAACAGAAACCCACAAACGCGATTGAATCCAAAACACCAACAACTTCAGCGACAAACGACATCAGACAACGATTTCCAGTTTGCTGAACCAAATTGTAATAGGAAGCTTCAAACCTAGTGACAGACATAGCAGATGCCTGCCATAAAAACCCAAACCCAATGCCGCCGGAAAGGACAACCTCCATCAACAGCGCATCCGCCGAAAGATTTGACGTTGAAACCAACCGACGGGTCAAGAGGTGGTGCGAAGTAAAAAACCACTCACCGGACCACCTTCTACAAAAGCTACATGGCAGAACGTTTAGATGGGAGGAAAAAAAGAGGGACGGCGGTGGAAGCTTTTTAGAGTGAGGTTCTCGTGTGTTCCAGAGAGAGCTCCCACTCGTAATATTATAATGAAGACTTTAATATATATATTAGTTGGTTTAATATTATTACCTTCATATATTAATGAACAACACGTGATCACATGTATTTTGTTAGTTTAATCTAAATGTTAAAGTTCAAAACTTAAAGTTAAAAGCAGTACTCAAAAGTCAAAAAATCTTTGTTCGCGTGTTCTAATTGTGAAGACTACAATTTTTAGTATTCTTAGCGATCTTAAATACATGAAAAAAATAATAATTGGATCAACAAAAGTTAAAGTATATATTATCTATATTTTAAATTTAATATATAATTTTTGTTGATTAGTTTTCAACTTATAAGCTCGTAAAACCAGGTCTTTAATTTCTAAGGAGAGATGAACAAAATTCTGATCGATCTTATATTTAGGAGCAGAGGTACTATCCGCTCTATTGATGTGATAGTTTAGTGCAGCAATAATAGACTGCATGAGAAATTCGGAATATCAAAGTTGTGGATACCGCTGAATTTAAGTTGTGCAAAAGCTTTTTCTCATTTGATACCTAAATAGAATTATTTAACCATTTTGTACGTGGAAGGAGGATGAAACTCTCGTTTGATAGCTACTAACAACAGTTTAATTTTCGATTACTTTGGTTTGAGTGGGGTCTTTATATTCTGTAAATGGTGGATAAATATTTCTTTGTTATCAAAATAAATAAATAGATAAATAAGCAATACTTCTCTGTTTTTGCAACTAAAACACACACTCACACTTTGTTCAACTCATTGCTGCGCATTTTAAAAACAACACTATCATAACTTACATCATACTCAAATTGAAGCAGACAATAGCTTAAAAATAGTATAACAAATATGTGGCCAGAACATCATTTTGAACTGTTTCTTTAATTATATATAGCCAAACACTGTTTAAAGGAAAGATAATATAAAAATACAGCCTCAATTAAAGATATTTTAAACTTTTATAAATTCAATACATTATTTTCGAGACTAATTTGTTTTTGTAATGTCCCAATTGAGTAATAAATAATTTAAAACATTTTGATCTCAAATGGGGAGTTTACCTTAAAGTCACTATTAGAAAAACAAAAATTAGTGAGGGATATTTAGTGAGGGAAAACGTGAAATCCCTCTTTAATTCCGTCACTAAATTTTGCGACTAAGGAATTTGTGAGGAATTTTATTTTTTCCGTCACTAATTTCCGTCGCTAATTTTGCTTTTTCTAGTAGTGAGTTCTAACTTAAAATTTCAATTAAATAACCTTGAATGACTTGCTTTACAAGAAACATTTATAAAACATTTGAGAATTACATAAAGAGTACTTTTTGAAAGGTACAATAATTAAATAGACCCTAGACTAGACCTTGACTGTGATCCGGTTTCTGATAATACTTTTTGAATATGACTTACACCTGAAAAATATATAAATAAACGTGGGGTGAGATATTAATTATCTCAGTGAGCTTCCCAACGTGGGTTAAAACACAATCTTGCCTTTGAACAAGATTTTTCATAAAATATAGACATAAAATTAAATGTAATCAGTTGAACCTCAAATGATATAAATATAAAAACATCAGTTAATTATTTACAATAAACATTATTATCCAATCACTTACTCTTAAACTTATAACTCATAGATAATATAAGCAACCTTGTAGGTTACCGTACGTGGGAAAACCTCGATAACCTAAACTAACGGACTTGTGAACATAAATGGTAATTAAATAAGAACGATCACTAACAAATCAGTTATCTATAAGGAATCATTTGGTAAGATGGAGATAGATTAACTCCATAAAACGATGCCCCATTAACCCCTTCTTACACCTCCCGTCATAGATGGATAAATCGCCTAGCTAGGGTGAATCCCATTATTCCCACTTAAATATCATACATTTATCCAATATGTTATAAATAAGAATAGCTACTTCAAATTCAAATTCACATTTCATTCACTTAACAAACAATAATTTAACATAACACCTCAATTCATCAATTTCAAATGCAATTAGCGCATTAACAACCTCCTAGGTTTAATTTACCTGGAGTTTATACATTTCATCAAACCACTTCATAATTAAAACAAGAATTCAGTAAACTACATCAATCACAATTATTTTCACTGCAACAAATGCATGTCTAACTCAAGTTGTAGTTTTCTAAACTCAACAATGTTACCGTAAAATTTTGTGACGGCACGTCTGTGTTCACAGAGTTACTGGGACATGCTCCTACATGCTAAAATTATGAAATTTGATGTGACGAAAATAAAATATGTCTTCTTCCAAATGCAATTGGTCCCACTCAAAAAAGAGTTTCCTAACTCAAGATATAAATTATCTAAGTTGACTGATGCAAGAAATTCTACAAAACAGGACACAAGAAGACGGGGTAGGACTGGAGTATGAGGGATCTCTTTCGAATGTGGTGTGCCCTTGGCCGGGGCCATTATAATTTTTTTTTGTTATGGACCATTTTCATAATATCAAAAAAATGTAAAAGTAGTGTAAAATTACAAAACTTTCCAGTATTATGATACTATAAGTTATCTTTAAAGTCCAACTGACTGCACTCAAAAATGAGTTTCATAACTCAAGTTAAATGAATTTCAATTCAGTTATGTAAGTAAATACAAATTCAGATTTTGTAATGATGTTTATTTTTCTTTTCTTTTTCCACCAATTCAATTACATTCTAAATCTTACTAATATCAATTTAGGATAAATAAAGTGACATCCTAAATCAACCATCAACATATCAAACATTACCAAACACTAATTAACAATCCAGTTCATGCAAGTAATCTTAATCAATCATACATGCAACATGTATCCATTCAATTTCATAAGCTAATTTTTAAAATCCCATAACCCTAAAAATCAACTAATTTAAGATTATGCATGAGGGATGAAGGATAAGGGGAAACCCACCTCTAAACTTCCATTAAGATGATGTTGAGATGCTATTCTTTCTTGTTCTTCCTCCAATCCTTGATTCTCCTTCATCTTCTTGTCTTTTTCCAATTTTCTCTTCACTTCTTAAAACCCCAACATCTTTACTTCTCCTTCTTCTATAATTTCTCAAGGTCTATCTCTCTCTTTCTATTATTCTTACTTAATTGATGGAATTGAAAGACATATTGAAGATAGAATTGTGGATTGCATGTAAAATTATTCATGAAAGGGGAAAGAGTTTTTCTTTTACTTTTGTTGTGGTTTGATAGAGCAAAGGGAGAAGGAATGAGTTCTGATTTTTCTGTCTTTGTCAACATAGAGGAGAACTTATACTGTCAAGTTACTATAAACTACCCTCGTACAAATACATATATTTCTCTTGTATCTTATTTTCATCATATTGGGTCATTTATGTTGGGTTTGGTTTAATGAAACTTTGTTATCTACTTGTACCCTTAATTACTCACACTTAATTTCTCATTCCATAATATCCTTAATAAATCTTATTCTAATTATTCTTGGAGAGGAAAACGCGGGATGTTGCAGTTTTCTATTTTTTTTTCTATAATCAAATGTATTAAGGTGAATAAATGGACTATTCTGTCCAAATTTACAAGACATGATAATGGACTATTCTGTCCAAATTTACAAATATAATGAACCATGACCAAAGCAACATTTTAATATTATTAAATATTTCCATCACATTTGCCATCTATTTTTTTCATTAATTAAATAATAAGTTATACTTAATTATTTAATTACTATTAAGTATTTACTTATTATTTTATAAATAAATTTTACTTATTTATTTCTTTTATCTTTCTATCCTTTGTGTGTGACCCCCGTGACGTTTGCAATATTATTAAATCACATATTTAATATTATAAATAATAAGCGGTATCTAACAACACATCACTGTTATCCAAGTGACGAGAATGTCATGTGATCTGATGAAACCTTTCTGTGATAATGATCATATGTATAATTACCCGTTTTCCCTCATGTCTATATTGAACACAAGTCATAGACTGTGTCATCCTTGTCTAGTTCAATATTTGTCCCATAGACATTTCTCTTGTTATGTAGGAGGGGCAAATTTCATCTAGGTCACTCATGTCCCTCAGCATATTCGTGGAGTATCCACCAACCAACTTTATAGTCATCTTATTACAGAGAACGTTTGAATGGTCATAAAACACTCAACTCCTACATCTAGGGTACATAGTGGTTTTAGGTAAGAGGGTGAAATACAACATCATCACTATCAGAATATCTTATGACACTTTTCATAACTTTTACTATGTAGTATTCTCATGGAGGGTCAAACCAGTATAAATATTACTCCTAATATTTATACATGTGTGAAGACATGATGTCTCATATCTATGACCCATGAGAAGTGATCATCAGTCTACTCACATAATAGTCTATATGCCTTACTATTATCCCAATTTATAGTAAGCTTTTAACTACGGATACTTTAAGAATAATGTTCTTTAGCTTATGATACAACACTTATTATACATTCATAAATATATATTAAAATTTTGATACAAAACCAAACTCAATTAATGCAGATTAGCTATTAGGACTTACTCCAACAAGTGTATCCGAAGACACCAACTGATGTATCGCTAATATATACCAATTGAGACACACTAATACTAATATGAAGTAGCTATTGAATGTACAAACAGAAAAGAATAACCACTTCAAGCGAAGAAATAAATACACGGACAATAACCAAAAAAGAAATCCTAAGTTAAAGTCAATCTTCAAAGTTTCTTCATTAATAATGATTCGTTACATGATTACAAGAGATGAAAGAAATCCTAAGCAGAAAATTATTTTGTTCTTTTAGCTTCCTTTACAAGTTCGGTCACAAAACCAACTTGATTAGAGAATTCTCTAGTTCAAACCACGGTTCTTCAAACTTCTTCTTGTTTTATAAATTGGTCTTTTACATATCTTCCGATACTAGATGAAGTGTCATAGAAAATGATTCAATAACACCCCGTTTTTTAGCAACAAAAATATTGAGTCAGTTTTTTTTTAAAAGAACGAAGAATAAATTTAAAACCTTTTTAAACACAAGTGGTAGACTTTTATTCACAATATATATTAAACGTTCTTTTTCAAAATGAACGCCAGAGTTATATAGAGCTATGTTTGACAACCGAATAATTTACAAGATACAAGTACATCCCTACGCAGAGGGAGAATTTCCTTTCAAAAGTTTTGCCTAAAATTAAAGGAACTACTAAACCGATCTTAATCTAAGATAAAGAAACTTGGGTACTGGACCCGCAACTGACATATCGTAAGGTTGTCTTCCTATCGACAATGTGAGTGGTCTCGACTACGCACCCCTTGAACGTGATCTATCTTGCGACTGGGTCAAATCCCCAAGACGAAATAGTCCACTCATCCGAGGAGGTGGAATAGTCATCTTCCGCCGTGGTAGCTCGGCTCCCTTTGGAATCGTCATAATCTAATGGCGTATAGCCCACCCATCCACTGAAAGGGTCACCAATTCAAAAATAACAAATATACAAGAAGCATAAACGGAGCAAACATTATACATGGATATATTCAAGATCTCATTCTAACCCATGTATGAAAACAAGTAAAAAAAAAATAGATTATTAAAAATCATTAAGACTCTATTCCTAATGCAATGCCTATATGCCAATGCATATGATTCCGAAAATTAGAACCGCTCCGCAGAGGGTTGTGGCAGCACCATTAAGGAGATGAGTATCTACTCATCTATCAGATTCAATGATCCACTAAGGGATAAGGTGGCTATAAAGCGCACCCCGTGCCACCTCTCTGGTGTGCACCTCGTGCCTCCTCTATGGTGGTGGTCACGTAACTATGAATGCATGTACATAATTTTTTTTCAATAGATATGTGGACTTCTAGTCACATGTTACAACTTAACTATACCATAAGTGATTTTTCTCATTCATAAATGATTGCATACATGTACTTATTCATTCACCTTGGAATTTGCACATTATTAAACACGTATGAAAAAGGAGCAATTATGCACAACAAATTAGCATGTATAGGTATATCTAAAAATGGATAGGTGCCCTTACGTGAGCAAAAGCATTCCCTTTTATTTCTCTTAGTCATGAAAGACCCTCGAGAATCTGATAGCATTCGCAAAGGTTATATTCCCAATTTTGTTCTCACACCAATAATTCTCCAAGAAAATGTTTTTATTTTTCTTCTTACCCATTTCTCCGGAATCTCACTCAAACTTTCTCACCATCTCACTTATCTCTTAAAGTTCACGGCACAAACGCTCAAGAGAAGGAAAAAATGAAAACTGAAGAAGTAGAGAGAGAGATGACCGGATTTGAGAAAAAGCAAGAAAGATAGAACTTGACCAATATCTATCCAAAGAAACCACGACTTTGAAGGTTAAGAATTAGGCCAATATCTATTATTATTATTTTTAGATCAAAGTTTAACACTTATAATTTTTCTTTTCTAAAATAAACTATCGCTTAAAAATAAGTTTTGATTAAGAAAAGTTGCCTAGCTTTAATTAAGGTTACCCTATTTCAATGGTTCTTGACTTATAATGATTCTTAACATATTCCGTCTCAATAGTCAATAGAACCTCATTTGTTTTATGTCGTTTCTCAAACTTCTATAAGTTTGTTAATACTTTACGCGCAATGTCTAAATTTATCAATAACAACATAAACATTATTTTCCATTGTTTTAAAATAAATTGAGATCATAAATCAACCATTTATTCATTATTATTTCTAGAGGACCAAAGACACACATAATGAAACTATTATTTTCTAAAACGTTATTTTGAGAAAAGAAATCTAGCCGGTATAAATTTTTATTCTAAAGTTCTCATTCTAAAAATATTAGTATCTTTAGTGTCTAATAACTATTCTTTTTAGTTACTAACTAACTCATTGGTTTTAGACCCAAAGTAATAACAAAGGTTCAATTTTAAGATTCCCTTAAAACTACCAAAAATAGAAGAATTCAGTCATGTTAAATAATCTATTTCACACCAAAACTAAGTTTCATTCAAAAGTCCATAACTACAGATCTTAATTCTACTAAATTAACTTAACCCTTTTGTTTTACACAACTCACCTAGTTACACTTTGTTAGTGATGGTTTGAAGAAAAATTAAAGTCCAATATGTCCACTATCTTCTTAATTAGAAGGTTGCTTAAAGCTATTGATGGTTACGGGTGAATATAGGAATTAAAGTAGTAGACAACAAAAAGAAAAGAGTGAAAATTAGAACCAAGTTACTACAAGTACAAAGGGAATAAAGAACTTTAAACAAGTTGTTTCAAAAACATAAACGCAGAAGGAGTTTCATAAACAAAGAAAAGAAAAGACAAGAACATGGTATATTTTATTTTTAACCAAATAAAGAGACATTAGTTAAGTTAAACAAATGGGGTCTTGTGATAATACTAGCTTAGATCAGAAGAGAGAAAAAAAAAACAGTAGTTTCGAAGTACTCTTGTAGCATCAAAATCACAGCTAAGGTTTCACTTCCAAAAATTAAACGTGAAATTAAAATCCTTTTTATTTTTGCTCTTTAATTTCATTGAAGATCATGAAACATAACCGTAAATTAAACAAGGAAACAAATGAAAGAAATTGAAGGAGAGGTTCTTACAAATCCAAGGTATGGCAGCCAAGGGAGGAGAAGAGTAAATCCACCACACTTTTTTATATCTCGACCTAAATCTATCTTTCTTTAACACTTTTCCTGTCCAAGTTCTCCTAATTAGCTTCTCTCTATTTATTTATTTTTATTCTTCAAGGTGTTGTACAACAAGTTCAAAGTGAAAGTTCTTGGTTCCTAAATGAGAAAGAAGTTATAGGCCAAAAAGAAAGAGGAGGATGAACCCTTGCAAAATAATTTGGTTCATATCCTTATTAGGAGTTTTTGATTCTTTATACAATTTTTGAGTGATAGAGATTAAAATCAAAGAAAGAGTAGATATTTCATAAGTTACTACCTATGTCAAGGGCCTTGAACAATTTTTCTTCTGATCAAAGAAGAAGAAATAATAATAAAAAGAATAAAGAAAGAAGGGAGAAAGAAGAGTAACGAAGGAAGAAAGAAGAACGAAGAAAGAAGAAAGAAGAGAAAAACCTTTGATTGGCTCTAGCTTTTGTGTTGTGGTGTATATGTGTATGTAGAAGTGAACAATTTTATAGAAGATAGAAAAGAAGAGAGAATAACATAAAGGAAGAAGAGAGAAGAAATAAGAGAGAAGATAAGAAATAGAGAGAAGAGAGAAGAGAAACGTGAAAGAGAGAAGAGAGAGGATGAAGAAATGAGAGGATAGGGATCAGTAGATATTTTCTTTCTTAGCAAAGCAAATCATCATTAGACTTTACTAGTTACAATTGGTTCCTTAATTAATATAAGTTCTACTAATTCCCTAACCATAAACACTTCGTTATTTAAAAAAAAACTCATCAAGATTATTCTCCTACATTCATTTCCATAACACATCACATACTTTTAAACACAAATGATCGTGGTTGACAATGATACGGATACCAATAAAAATGTTCGAAATCATTTTTGCCGATAAAATAACCTTTTATCTAAGTGTTCTATACGACGTGTTCTGACGAGAAAATTTTCGATGGGGAAAATATTTTTATAGCATAATATATCATAAATAATTTCATAGGAAACGAGGTTCGTTTTCAAATTTACGCGCGGCCAAATTGCCATCGGTTGAAGAGCTTGAAAATCGGTTTCAGAAAAATTTCTAAAATTTCACCACGGGTCACTAAAGCGACAAAAACGCTAAAATATTCGAGTAGCGATAAAAGTTCATCGTCGAAGGTATTATATATTTTTATTTGATCATAATTTAAAATAGACGAAGTAACATAATATTATATTATTAATATTCATTTATTTTCAAAATTACGGGTCTTACGGATTCAGCCTACTAATTGAAGTTTATTAAGTTTTCCTTATTCTTTCCCTGTTTCTAATGTACAACTTTCTGATTGTCGAATCCAAGTATGGTCATACAAAACTCTGTCATTGATGAGAAGGTTTGGATGCATTAAAGCATGCTGATGGGGCAACTCGATGTGACAATACATACTATGCAGGTAGAGTGTGATCTGCAATGCTACATGTTTTTCAAAACTACAATGTTAATTTGTTTTGACTAGAAACAGAAGAAAATTTTAGCTTTAAAGCCTTTGACACTCGTTTTTTCAATAAAAATGAATTAAGTAGAAATTAATTAAAAAAAAAAACAGAAAATTGGAAAGCAATTGTCATGTTTTTAATAATCCAATCTACCAACAAAAGGTTTGTTAATTTTTGTCGATTATTATTTCCATTTGATGTCACATTTCTTCATTTAAAATGGGAGAAACCTTTAGTGCAGTTGAAATTTTCTCTGTATATCAGAACTATGATTGATTGTGCATCCTTATCTCTTTTGATATCAAATATAATAATAAATAGATTCTCTTCCTTTGTTTACTATTGCAGGTGTTGTCTTACTGTGAAGGTGAGCTATCGAAATACATTGTTCTGTTATTTCTCCAATTTCTGCAATTAAAATTACATCTTACTATTCCTATTGAAAAGTACTTGGTATTAAAAGCAAATAAGCAAAATGAAACTTATGAGTATCCGGGCTTCGGTAGCATAACATCATACATTGCTCATAGAACTGCATTAACAACACACACACACACACACAAACTTTTAAATGTTTGCTGCTACCAATTTGTTAAAACTTCTGTGTTGAAATTTAAAATATTGTTGTGAGGAGGAAAACAATGATGCTTGGTATGTTATGCATACGTTTTCTTAGCAAACGGACATGTCCGAATGATGTTGTTTCTTGGTAGTCAACTCTACGAGAGTACTACAAAACTATGTGTCCTTTTTGTGAAGTTTCTTGTGCTATTTAGTTGAGACATGAATGAAACATAATCAACCAGGTTTTATTTTACTAGTATAAGAACCTTAAATTTTGCTCTAACTCAGGGAGCCAGAAATCAAGCTTATAATATGATCCTCATTGGATGATAAAATACCTCACTTTCGATTGTGTGAATTGCACGAACTAACGGACAAATTCAAGGAGAAGGATACTGTGTATACTGGCTCTGCAACATTCTCCTATGAGGCGTTTATGCTGATTGTCCTGCCATTCATGATAGCTTAGTATAGTAATGGTGTATGTCAGTTGACCATGTTAATTGGATGGGGATGTAATTTGGTTTGGAGATATCCGAATGATGTCACTATGTTCTGATTTATGAGCCTATTATAATGAGGTGAGTACCAATTCTCTAAACCAAATGATTAACCATTTCATGTTCTCTTTATATAGTTTTAATGGTAAGTTGAGCTGCTTTGAATTGTAAGCCACAAAGGTGGTGTTAGTGTATTAGACTTGGAGAGGCATGAGACTTTAGGCCATTAAGTACTTCGAGGTTCAACTATGAAGAGTCATGTTTCTTTTAATTTTATTTATTTTTGACAAAATGTTTCTTTTAATTTTATTATATTGTATGATGAGTGCAATTGTTAAACACTCTCTGTTCTAAACTTCTAATTTGTTATAATTTCTGAAAAGTTTATAATTTGTATCTTCTGTAAACTATTTTTTTTATCATTTTAGAATGCATTGAAAAGCAATTTTTTTTAAAAAATTTATTAGTCCCTTTCCTGCGGATATTTGTCCTTTCAATAGCCTTTCCTGCGGCAATACCTGCGAGTATGTTCGCAGAAAAGGTGCTTGTTGCAGGAAAACTCCTCAAATACTGACTGAATGTTTCCTGCGGATATTTTCTCTTTTCCTGCGGTTATTTTCTCTTTTCCTGCGGATGTACCTTTCGTGCGGATTCTAAAATCGTAAGGAAACAATTACCCACAAGGGTATTACCTGGGAGTTCTATTCCTTTTGGCAAAATCCGCAGGATTCACGTTTACTGCGGAATTTTCACTAAAACCCGTAGGTAAATACGCAGGAAAATTGAGAGTTTCTAGCAGTGGTTGTAAAACAAAATTTAACCTGATAATATTGGTGACTCTCACCCGATCATTTCTCGTAAAGGTGGTTGATTCTCATATGTCCAGCCAATAAAAGGCAAGTAAACCCTCTAAGACACTACTTGAAACACTCGATTTTCCTGCGGATTTGGGTGAAATTTCCGCAGAAAACCCCTTTCCTGAAAAGTTTACCAAGGATTTAGGTTCCCAGCTATAACCTTCGTGGGTAATTGTTTCCTGAGGATTTTGGTAACTGCAGGAAACGTTCCTGCAGAAATTTCCTTAGGAAAAGTGAAAAGAAGCCGCAGGAAATCTTTGGGCAGAATTAGATGTATTTCCCTGCCCGCGTAAGTGCTTCCTGTGAACATATACAGCAGGTAACTCCGCATAAAAACCTCAGGAAAATATAGCTTCTTGCAGGAAAATCCGCAGGAAATTCATTTTGAAAGTGAAGAAAAACATATGATTATTTTCTTTTAATGAATGCCATACGGCAATTAAAAGTCCTTTTTAATTATTTGTTTGATTATAAGCTTTTTTTTTATAAGCTACATCCCGAGGTAGGTCATGCTTTCCTAACGGTATTTGATCCCCATATGCCTCTAAAATCCAAACGGTGCTCAGGTAAATTGGGTTACTAAGCTTATATTGGTATTTCAATATCATAAAAAAGAAATTAAATTACTTTGGCCTGAAATCTGTATCTTGAGAAAAAAAATTCTTGATTTCTTCTTGTTTGCACAAGAGAAATAATAAGAAAATAGGTTTATAGTCAAGATTTTTGATAGGACTAGATCTTTAGGAAATTGAGTGGAATCGAATCGCCATAACCACAAATGAGTGATTGTGAAGTGAGTGCCTAAACTCTTGAGGCCTTGTGAAATTAGGGAGCATAATATTCTAGCTTAGAAATTAGGTTGATGTTCCCTTGATTATGAACTTTCAGAATACTTTCACATGCAATCAAATATTCACTACAACAATGTCCTGCATTAGCGTGGGCCAATTTCCCATGCAAAGACAAAAAAGCCCACGTAAAGGCATATTTGCAGCGGAGAAAAGTTCCACGTATGTATGTCGGTACCGTCCGTTTTATAATACAATGTAATAGAGTTTATATTTGCACTTAGCATTTAATTACCGATTAGAAAACAACCTTGATGTCTAGAAGTCCTATTCAACTGGCAAATACTGAAATTGTAAGGCCGGACGTCGTGACCGGGTTCGAATCCAGGACCTCACAGTTGTGTGTGAGTTTAATTTCATTGGATTACCACTTCATCTAAGACAAAAACAAAAAAAAAAAAAAACCTTGATATTCACAAGTTCCCCTGGATATTATACTCTTTTAATTTCATTATGATGATATACTCATACACTTGTATGACGCATCACATATTAGAATCAGCACTGCTATATATCACGATTAAATACTTCAAGAATAAATCACGAATTACATATATCTCATAGTTTTTAACCATTAAAATGGAAATCAATCACTGCATATTCAAAAAGTAACCTTCTATCACATATTCACTTTTATTTTGTCCCTCATGCAACAGACTTAGTGGTCTACCCCAAACTTACTCTCTCTTAGGCAAACAAAAATGCATAATCTTTTAAACTAATTTTTATTTGTATTTTTTACGGTAAACCATGATT
>Ga0228710_1006032_pt1 | contig 18598 bp, 15 predicted proteins | sample MedpolnodulmetaG_FD_177995 | JGI IMG/M metagenome (GOLD analysis project Ga0228710, IMG submission 177995) | Root nodule microbial communities from Medicago polymorpha collected in Santa Monica, California, United States - pink nodules | ecosystem: Host-associated > Plants > Roots > Nodule...
AGAAACAAGAGTCTGAAACCTTGAGTACATTGTCTCAATACTTTCATCCTCCTTCATTCTAAACAATTCATACTGATGAACAAGCATGGTAGCCTTAGCCTCTCTGACTTTCTTGTTGCCCTCATAAAGTGAGCCTAATGAGGTGAACATAGCCTTTGCTGTAGATTTGTCACTCATCTTCCCCAGACATGTTTTTCTCAGATCTTACTGTAACACGGTTAAGTGCTAATTACAGAGCCAAAGCTCTGATACCAACTGAAGGTGAGAAAAACCACAAGAAGGGGGGGTTGAATTGTGTTTTCAAAAACATCTTCCTTACGTTCTGAAGAACTGTTCTCAGGTTCAGAGTCTGAAGTAGTTCGGAGTCTGAGTGAGTTCAGAGTCTTAGTGCAGCGGATAAATGTAAGAGAACAGAGAAAGAAAGAACACAAGCAATTATACAGGTTCCTTCCACAAACCGGAAGTAGTCATGTCCCCCTTGCACTTCCAAGGAGAGTTCCACTAAAATGTAATGTCAAATTACAATTTGCTCAATCACACAAGAAAGAGACTTCTCAATGCTCAAGGACAACTCCAAGAGACTTCTATGCTCAATCACACCTGAAAGAGACTTCTATGCTCAAGGACAACTCCAAGAGACTTCCTTTGCTCAATCACAATTGAAAGAGACTTATCTTAACAATTACAAAGAATTGAATAAGGTTTTGAATACTTGATATACAATCAGAGGTATTCACAATACAATACGAAACAGAATAGACTCTGTTTTTCTAGACACTTAAGAATTCTAAGATATGAACAATTGAAAGAATTCTCTAAGTTGTTGATATTTTGTTTACGACGTTTTGCACAGAGTATTGGCCTTTTTGTGTAGTTCTATTGTTTTTTTAGTTCTCCAAGTCTTTATCCCTATATATAGAGGATTTGAGAGACGTTGAGAATTAGCCGTTACATCAACTTGTCTTGCTTGAAGCTTTGATTCTTCACCATTGATCTTTTGCCTGATTTGATAATTGTCCTATGAAGAACTAATTTCAAATCCATTCCATTTGAAAAGAAACAATGTCTGCAGCAACGTTACTGTTATTCTTGTCTTGATGTAGAGACAAAGTTGCAAAGATGGTGGTTGCAGAGTTCGTGGTTGTACACTTCGTACATTGTACTTTGTCAACTCTGGTGAAGTAGCTTCTGGCGAGATGCTTCTGATGACCATTGCTTCTGATGACCTTGCTTCTGATGACGTGTCTTCAGGAGCTCTTCTTCAGACTCGTTTCTTCAGACGCACTTCTTCAGACGCATTTCTTCAGACGCATTCTTCCAGACGCTTTACGCTTCAAATAAAATTCCTTTGCTCTTTGACTTGTTCAATCAGAATCTTTATGAATAGTACTTTGATTTTGGATCCTGTACACTTGAACAAATTGTTTAGCATATCCAATTGATAATTTTTAATACCTTGTTATTATCAAAACTCAAGAGGTGATTTTGAGAAACACCCTTTGTTCCAACACAATGAGCCATAGGTCTAGGCCATATGGCATTCCATCTTCCTTGATGCAAGGCCTAGATACGAATCCATCCACTTTTTCAGAAAGTTTGAATGTATTACTACCACAATTGTTCGATCCTGGGGTGAGCATTCATGGTCGAACGCCCCAACAATCATTGACCAACTCTTCCTTACTCGCCTTAAGGCAACAAATGGAAGATAGCAATCATGAAATGGTCAATCAAGTGACTCAACAAATTGGTACGATTATTAACCCGTTAATTCGAGATACCTATAACAGATATCAAGCGATGTCTGCCCAAATGGAGCGGATTGCCAATTTCTTTGGTGCTCCTCCAGCGCGAAACACACCAGCACCTCAAAATCAAAATACAAGGGCAATAGAAATCCCTGCAGAAGGGCTAGATAATCAAATGCCCAGAAATGTGGCACAACAACAAGTGGTACAACCACGGGCCCAAGAGGAGCCTGAAAGAGTCCCAATATTGGTAGATAGGCACCAGGATGCAGACCAAGTGGTTATGCAAGCCTGTCGAAATAATTACGAGGGCGAAAACAACATAGCAAATGTGGTCGAACCCTTGTTAGCCCAGAACGGTTTTAACATGGGTTTACATAGGCCCAATTTTGTGTCAGCTTTGTTTGAATATGTATTAATGACTGAATTGCCGAGAAATTGGAAAGTCCTTAAATTCAATAAGTTTGCTGGGGAAACTAATGAGTCAACATTCGAACACATTGCTCGATATTTGATGGAGGCTGGTGATATAGCAAATAATGAGAATTTGAAAATGAAGTATTTTCCAAGTTCTTTGACAAAAAAACGCCTTTACATGGTTTACAACATTGCCTCCTCATTCTATTTTTAGTTGGAATCAATTGGAAAAGGCTTTCCATGAGCAATTCTACATGGGTCAATCTAAAATTAGTTTAAAAGAACTAGCTAGCGTTCGACGTAGGACGCACGAGTCAATTGATGATTATCTGAATAGATTCTGACTCCTTAAGGCTAGGTGCTTCACTATAGTGCTTGAACACGAGTTGGTCGAAATGGCTGCTGATAGCCTCGACTATTCCGTTCGAAAGAAACTAGATACTCAGTACCTTAGAGATATGGCACAATTAGCAGATAGAGTCTGACAGGTCGAAAGGCTTAAGGCTGAGAAAGCCAGGACCAATAGGTTTCCTAAAAAAGAGAAAATAGCCTATGTAGACACAGGTGACAGTGATCCAGAATTCGATTGGGGGTTAGATACTGTCGAAGACAATGAGATTAATCTAGTAGAATTAAAAGATGGGCGGCCTTATGCATGCAAGTTATTAAGGCCATCGAATGAAAAAAATCCTGAAGAACCTAAGAATGAAAAATACCCGCCTAAAACATATACTTTGGATGTTTCCAAGTGCGATGAAATTTTCGATCTCTTAGTTTCTGATGGCATAATATTAATGCCTAAAAATCTAAAGATACTTTAGAGCAACGGAAAAAGAGGGGATTTTGTAAATTCCATGGGTTTTTAGGCCATAATTTGTCTCGTTGTACTCGTTTCGGGGATTCTGTGCAGAAAGCTCTCGATGAAGGGAGGTTGAGGTTTGGAGACAAAGCCAAACAACCAATGCAAGTTGATGTTGATCCCCTAAAGAAAGCTGATTCCATGTACGCTGAGATAGTTGATATAAACATGGTGGATATTTCTGAAGAATTTGGTGCTGGGGATTCTGTCGAAGCATCAATGCCCAAAAAGAAACTACAAGAGGATACTGAGATGGTTACTGAGGACCATCAATCTGACAATGCAATGGTTACTGAAGACCAATTTGCAGAAAAAATGAGAGTAGCATACCCTAGGGCTGAGGAAGATCTGATCGATTTTCTCAACAGATGCAAGATCTCCAATTCCAATGTTATGCTTTGCCCCAGATGCAGTGCAGTTTTTGACAAAGAAGCTGCAAAGTCCGTAGAAAGGTTTCCACCACAGTCGAAATGGAAAGGTGGATGGGTTGATAACCGTCAAAAGTTTGGTTTAATAAAAGGGGTATTCCCTACAAAATGAAGTCCATAGAGAAAAATCCAAGCAGATACCAAAAGAAGACCTTTAATCCTCCAACAAGGTCACCCATAGACACTTGGGTCTTTTCTGGCGGCAAGAAATCAGGCCATTCTGCCCCACCAACTAAATGGGTTAAAAGAATTGCCACAACACCGAACCAGAAAGAGGCATCGAATTCCAAACAGTATGCCTACAACAACAACTATAAAGGGAAACACCCTATGACCAAGACACAATCGCGTAGGTATCAACGCCAGAAAAAGGCAGGTGCCTTGAAAGAAATAACTAATGTCGACAAGGACACACGAAAACAAGCAGCGGTTTTCGAAATGGTCAAGAAACCAGCCACTGAAAGAATTTTTCCCCCTTTGTCAACCATAAAGAAAGATCATCCAAGGGAAGATGAAGAAATGACCTCAAATTTTTCTGATTCCGAGCCCAGCCTCGACATAGTCTGCAATGTTGTATCAGTATAGCCAGTTGAGTATGACGTCACATCAGAGGTCAATGAAGTCGATACTGACTTCACAGAGGAAATGGCTAACCACAAACCATTATGCTATTATGTGATGAACAATGGTTGTGTTAAAAACCATCATGCCATCTTCGAGAAGCCTGACTTTCCGATGACGCATAATCTCAAACCTTTATTCATCCAAGCCAAAATAAACGGCGTTGGAGTAAATAAGGTCCTTGTGGATGGCGGTGCCACTGTAAATTTGTTGCCCTAGTCTTTCCTAAGTAAGATTGGCCTTGTTGATTCTGATTTGAAGCCTCACAATGTGGTCCTCACTAACTATGAAGGAACGACTGGTAATTCCCTTGGTGCTGTTGAAGTAGAATTGATAGTGGGAAGCGTCAGTAGGACAATTATGTTCATGGTGGTCCCATCCAAAGCAAACTTCAATGTGCTGTTGGGAAGGGAATGGATCCATGGTGTGGAGGCAGTACCTTCGACGCTACATCAGAGGCTCGCCATATGGAGAAAAGATGGTTTGGTAGAAAATATAGAAGATGACCAAAGTTATTTTTTGGCTAAAGTGAACAACATCACCAGGAAGAACTTCGATAAACAGCTAGCGACCATTCCTCCATGCATATCTCTTGGCCCTACATATGAGGTTCAAGAGAACAAGATGTGCTCCATGAAACTCCACCCAAATGTTGGCTTTATTTGGGAAAGAGAAATTATGGATCAAGACTACGTAGCTGTTGATCATGGAGAAACTTTCTTAATGGAAGATAATGTGCTCAGGACAAGAGCCTTAACTTACAAGAAGATGATAGATAATCTTACTTCAAACTGTCCTGCATATGGGATCTCACCATCTGGGTGGGATGTAGATAAGTGAAGCATGGCCAAGCCCAATTTTTGGGATACAATTACGGACTATGTGGCCGAAAACAAATTAAATACCGCTAGAGAGGCCGAAATTTAGTAAAAGATACCAATGATGACCTCGTTGATGACCAAAGGTTAGATTGCATATATGATAACGAACCTTTGGGCTTCGAAGAAGATCCGTTGGGATCTACCACAAAAAATGAGGGCGCAAGATCCTCCAAAAGAGGTGGACTTAGGGGACGGCTCTGTCAAAAGGCCAACCTATGTTAGTGCCAAGATCACCAAAGAGTTCAGAGATCGAATTGTAGAGCTCTTAAAGGAATATAAGGATTGGTTCGCCTGGGATTACAATGAAATGCCTGGTTTAAACCGAGAAATGGTGGAATTAAAGTTACCTATTCGACCAGACAAAAAGCCAGTCAAGCAGATTCCAAGAAGATTTGCGCCGCAAATTTTGTCAAAAATCAAAGAAGAGATCGAAAGACTCTTGAAAAGCAAGTTCATCAGAACTGCGAGGTATGTAGACTGGTTGGCAAATATAGTTCCTGTTAAAAAGAAAAATGGAACTATTAGAGTTTGTATTGATTTTAGGGATTTAAATTATGCTACTCCCAAATATGAATACCCTATACCAGTGGCGAAAATGCTTGTTGACTCGGCAGCATGATTTGAATATATAAGTATGCTTGATGGATATTTAGGCTATAATCAAATTTTTGAAGGGATCTTGATTAAATCATTAATCACAAATCAAACACATACTTAAACAATTTAAGGATTCATATGTTTACCTCTTGAAGAGCAAAACCTTTGTAGCAGAATTGTTTCTGATCACGAGCAAAGCAAAACAGCGATGCCTCTACTCAGTCCACACGAATAGAACTTCTCCGATGACCGGTGCTAGCCAATTCCAACGGAGATTCAGAGAGAACAAGGTTTAGGGAGCAGCGACTAGGATTTCACAACTTTTGTGAATTAGGTTAAGCACTCATAAAAGGTTAGTAATATGCTTTGAACTCAAGGGTTCTATTTATAGAATCACTTGTGTGGTCAGCAAGACAAGCACTTAAGTACACCGTACCTTATGGTGCACCGCGTTTCTCTATTTTTCGTAAATTAAATAATAAATCGTATTTAATTATTTAATTACTAATAAGTCATACTTATTATTTTATAAATAAGTCTTACTTATTTATTTCTCTCATCTATATGTCCTTTGTGTGTAACCCTATAGGTTCCCGTAACGTTAGCAATAATATTAAATCACATATTTAATATCATAAACAGTGAGCGGTATCTACCAACACATCACTGCTACTCAAGTGACGAGAATGTCATGTGATCTGACAAAACCTTTTCCATGATAATGTTTGTGTGTATAATTACCCTTTTGCCCTCATGTCTATATTGAACATAAGGCATAGTATGTCATCCTTGTCCAGTTCAATATTGGGCCCGTAGACATTTCTCTTGCTATGTAGGAGGGGAAAATTCCATCTAGGTCACTCATGTCCCTCAGCATGATTCGTGGAGTACCCATCAACCAACCTTATAGCCATCTTGTTACAGACAATGTTTGAATGGTGACAAAGCACTCGATTCCAACATCTAGGGTACATAGTGGTTTCAGGTCAAAGGGTGGAATACACCACTATCCTTATGAGAATATTTTATGACATTTTTCATAACTTTTACTATGTAGTATTCTCATGGTGGGTCAATCCAATATAAATATTACTCCTAATATTTATATCTATGTGTAGACTTGATGACTCTTTATCCATGATCTGTGAGATGTAATCATCAATCTATCCACATAATAGTCTTTATGCTTTAATGATATCCCACTTCTCAAAAAAGTTTGACTATGGATACTTTAAGAATAGTTTCCTTATGTTTAACGGGATCTCGCAATTAAGTTATACATAATGTTCCATTAAACAGACTAACTATTCTAGGGACATTATTATTTTGAAACAAAACAAAATCAATAAAGAAATGCCTTATTATTTATATATTCACTATATATATTTATATCAATATCATGATACAAAGCCAAACGCAATCAATATAGATTGGCTATTAGGGCTTACTCCAACAATTTTATTACTGAAGAAGATGTATCTAAAACTGCATTTCGATGCCGAGGAGCTTTGGGCTGCTATGAATGGCTAGTTATGCCATTTGGCTTAAAAAATGCTGGTGCTATATACCAAAGAGCAATGAATTCGATGTTCATGACTTCATAGAAATGTTTATGCAAGTCTACATCGATGATAGTGTAGTGAAATCATCCTCAGAAGATGATCACTTGAATCACCTTTGTCAATCATTCGAAAAGATGAGACAATATGGATTAAAAATGAATCCACTAACATGTGCATTTGGTGTTCGTGCACGTGATTTTTTAGGTTTTGTTGTGCATAAGAAAGGAATTGAAATCAATCAAAACAAAACCAAAGCAATTATGGAAACTAAAGCTCCTTCGAGAAAGAAAGAGTTGTAGTCTTTGTTGGGAAAAATCAACTTTCTCAGGAGATTTATATTAAATCTAAGTGGAAAAACACAAGCTTTTTCGCCATTACTTCGTCTGAAGAAAGAAGATGTATTCAAATGGGAGCCAGAACACCAAAGGGCTTTTGAAGAAATCAAATCGTATTTGACTAACCCTCCTATCCTTTCCCCTCTTCTTAAAAATAGGGGTATGAAATTGTACATAGCAGCATCTGAATTTACTATAGGAAGTATGTTAGCACAAGAAGATGAAAATGGCGTAGAACGAGCGATCTATTATCTTAGTAGAGTGTTAAATGATGCTGAAACAAGGTACCGTCCAAGTGAAAAGTTATGCCTTTGTTTATATTTCTCTTGTACAAAGCTCAAGCATTATATAAAACCTTTTGATGTTTATGTCTACTCTCATTTCGATATAATTAAACATATGCTATCAAAACCCATTTTACATAGTAGAGTTGGTAAATGGGCCTTAACACTTACAGAATATTCATTGACTTACCAATCATTGAAGTCTATTAAAGGCCAAATTGTTGTTGATTTCATTGTTGATCACTCAATAGTGGATCCATTGTCAAGTGTTGTTAATAACCAACCTTGGAAGTTGTATTTCGATGGATCCAACCATAAAAATGGTATTGGGATTGGTATTATGATCATTTCACCAAAGAACATTCCAACAAAGTTTAAGTTTCGACTTAACCATTTTTGTCCTAATAACGAGGCTGAATATGAAGCCCTAATAACTGGGTTGGAAATTTTGCTCGAACTGGGGGAAATACAACACATTCCCCGGATAGAGAACCAAGAAGCAAATGATTTAGCCCAGAAAGCCTCTGGATACAAAGTTTCGAAAGACAAAACGCAAGAACCGATCGAAATCAAGAATAAGCGTAGTTCAAAGGAAGCGCCTCCTAAGAAATTGTTAATGCCAAAACTTGGGGGGGCAGAAGCATCAGACGAGCACGCACAAGGTTTAAATTTGGTCGAAATTTTTGTTATTAACAATTTAACTGATGATGATTGGCGAAAGCCAATAGTTAATTATCTGGAAAATCCTGAGGGGACAACTAGTCGAAAAATAAAATATAGAGCTTTGAGTTATGTGATTGTGGGGAACGAATTGTTCAAAAAGACTCCAGAAGGAGTTTTGCTCAAATGTCTTGGAGAAATAGAGGCATATTCGGTTGTCTCCAACACTCATAGTGGAGCATGCGGAACACATCAAGAAGACCATAAAATGAAATGGCTACTATTTCGACAAGGGGTATATTGGCCAACTATGCCAAAGGATTGCATAGATTTTGCAAAAGGTTGCCAAGAATGCCAAAGACATGCTGGAATCCAACATGTGCCGGCAAGCGAATTACAATCGATAGTTAAACCTTGGCCATTTAGAGGTTGGGCTTTAGATGTAATTGGAGAAATTAAACCTAAATCATCGAAAGGCCACAGATATATCCTGGCAGGAATAGACTATTTTACCAAATGGATAGAAGCAATCCCACTACCTAATGTCACTCAAGACGCGGTAATAGATTTCATCCAGAAATATATCATTTATAGATTTGGTATTCAGAAACTATCACTACAGACCAAGGATATGTGTTTACAGGTCAAAAGATGGTAAAATTTGCTAAAGATATAGGTTACAAACGGTTGACTTCGACACCATATTATGCTCAAGCAAATGGCCAGGTCGAAGCAGCAAATAAAAACATTATTTCCATAATCAAAAGGAAAACTAAGAGGAAACCCAAGAATTGGCATAAAGTTCTTGATGAGGCTTTGTGGGCATGTCAAACTTCTCCCAAAGAATCGACTAGCACCACTCCTTTTAGGCTAACATTTGACCATGATGCAGTATTACCAGTTGAAATTTGTCTTCAATCAACTAGAATCTAAAGACAATACGAAATTCCATCGAATCATTATTGGAATATGATTCTAGACGAGTTGGTTGATTTAGACGAAGAAAGGCTAGTGGCATTAGAAGTCCTTACAAAGCAAAAAGAGAGAGTAGAAAAAGCCTATGATAAAAAGGTAAAATCAAAACTTTTTGCTCAAGGAGATTTGGTGTGGAAAGTTATCTTGCCAATGGATAAGAAAAATAGAGTCTTGGGGAAATGGTCACCCAGTTGGGAAGGACCATGGGAAATTTTAAGAGTGTTTTCGAACAACGCGTATGAGATCGAAGAGTTAAATGATGATCAGAGGATCTTACGTATAAATGGAAAATATTTGAAGAAATATAGACCATTATTGCAAGAAATTAAAATCATCCAAGATTAGTTCGAAATCGAAATAAAACATGGCATTAAAATTAAAGCCAACTAACAGGCAAATTATATAGGTATGTCGAAATGACAAAATAGACAAAATATTATAGCCAATACAGACAAAGAAAATTTCGATTAGACACGAAAAAAGACTTCAACGCCCAAAGATGTAAATCTGAAGTTAAAGTCTGAAGTTGAAATCTGAAAACTACTAAAGCACTAAAAACCGTGATCAATACCGAAAACATCAATGAGCCACCTAACTTTTCCATTGAGACGGCAACGGATGCAGAAATGGTTAAAGGCATACTCATCATCATCATCAGGAAGAAATCCTTGATAGTTACCCCTTCTTCCATCACCTGGGCAGCTATCTGGATCTGGGCAAAAGCGTCGACGATACATGCCTGGGGGCAACCACCTTCCGTACCAGGTACATCGAAAACTAAAAGTAGTATTGCCTCCCATTATATCCGACCGATAGTGTTGGAGGTTCTTAGTCATCAAAAGAGCCCAGAAGTCAGTCAAAAGCTCCTCCATGTTAAGAGGAGGCGCAACAGTAGCCCTCATCAAAAGACGAAAGTACTTAGCAGACCAAGAGTTTGCAGCCTCGGAATTCCTTTGCAAACGGTCTATTCCATCCAAGCGTGGCTTGGGATGCAACATATGTTGAGTACACCAGATAATGCAGAACATAGGGTTTCCAGCATCCCACAAGCGGTTCATGAAGTCAAGCTTTTCATGGGTCGGGCAGAGATCAGTGAGTAACTCAGTGAAGTCATCACCAAATGCCCTTAAAACCTCAAGAGACCTGCAAAGATCTGCATGCCTCTTGTTCGTTCTCATAAAATGAAAAAGGTCATGCACACTATGAGCGGTGACCCTCACAGCAATGTTAAGGATTAAATCATCACTCAGGAAATCCATCTTGATGGAAAGAAAAGAAAGGATTTTGTGGTTTTTTCTGAAAAGAGATAGAAGAAAAGTGAGAAAGATGAATCAACTTTCAGAAGAAGTTGTGGTATTTATAGTTGATAAAGAAGTTAAAAGGAGTTTCAACTTTACAGTTTCAACCTTCAAAGGGAGGACACGTGGCATATAGCGTGTAAGTCTTTTTCTCGGAAGACGAGGGAAGTTTTAAAGTTTATTGATTTTTTATTTTGCTTCCCTAATTATTTAAATAAATATGAAAACTTTACGGTTTCCGAGGCAGTTTTAACTTGAGTAGCTAAAACAAAGAAACTTTTTAGTTTCTTATCATTGCCATTTATTTTGAAACTTAATCCTATAATAATTTTTGCGATTAAAAGCAATGGATTGGCAAAATGGAAATATTTAATAAAAATAAAAGAAAATGCCAAAAAACGGTTTTGTTCAGCACCGTTGTGAATTCAAAGATTACAAAAATTGAAGGGACAGAATATAGAGTTCAAAATAAAAAATAAAAAAATTACATAAGGTGTTCAAATTGCAAACTCAGACTTGAGTTTGTTGAGCTTGCCCTTAAAATCAGCTAATCTTTCATCGAGGATTTTTCCATTTTCAACAAGCGTTACCATTTCTTGTTGAGATGTGTGTGACTCTCTAATCTTTTGTAAGGCAATGTTGGCCTCTTTCTGCATGAGGTCCTCTTTCTCCTGGACATTAGCTATTTGCAGCTTTAATAGCCTGATTTCTTCCTCATGTTTGGCAATGGCAGAATTAAGGTCTTTGACCTTTTGCTTAGCATTTGGCACTTCATGTCGAAAAGTGACATACTTTTCTTGAAAAGTGGTTATTTCAGCCATAAGTTGATTACAACGCACGGTTTGATCATCAAGTTTAGATTGATCAGCCTTCCTTTGATGAAAACTCAGATTGATGTCCTCCATAAGAGGTTCCAGTGTCTGAGAAAATTCTTGGAATTTTGTGCCAAAAGGAGGTTTGCGCAATTTACGAAGCAATTCCTTTATTTCGGGGATGATGCTAGCATCTTGTTCTATGGCTTGAAATAAGTCCATCTCTAGCACTTTGCTTCGAAACTCCGCTAAGAAGTTTTCTCTCAAAGTTTCTGATGGATCATCAGTAGAAGTATTCGAAGATCCTCCAATGCTCTTGGAGAAAAGAACACCATTCTTCAACATCAAGTCAAAGGCTGCTAGGGGATTGGCCTTCTCAAGCTGGTCAAATTCTTCTTGACTCAGGGTCATGCCTGTTGTTTGGATTTTAGCTGTTGGTGTAGCATTCTTCGATGAATTCTCATCATGCGTAGGCGCATTGTCTGAACCAACATTGTGGTCATCTATAGTAGCATTGCGTTGATCAGCACGAATCTCAAGACTCAAATCTCCAACAACGATTTGGTCACCATCTTTTCTCGATGGATTATTCCGCAAGTCGTCAACATGTATTCCTGGGTGTTGGTTGGGAGAATCCATAATGGGTGATACTATCAGAGTATCAGTGGAATGAAGTGGTACCGGCTCAGATGTATCACCATTATCGGGCTCGATGCTATGATAATGAGGTATTTCAGATATTAAAAGGTATTTCTCTAAAAAGAATGAAGATTTAAACTGACATGTATAAAGTTCGATGATTACCTTTGAGACGTTATCTCCCAACACAGGAGTGGGCACTGTTTGGGTGTGAATCCTTATGCCCATGTTTTTTCCTCTTAGTGGTTGTTTTAACTAGATATTCTTTAGTGGGTAGTACTTCGATAACCGTTGTTGAGATCTCTTGTTTCCTTTTCTTTCGGCGCTCTTTATTTTTTAGCACCTCAGAAGTGTTTGTAACTTCAATGGCTTCAGATGATATGCCAGGCTATAAAAATGCGAAGATTAACGTTAGAAGACATTCATTTAAATGGAACGTTGAAAGACCAAATCAAAGAAAAGAAACTCACATTGTCTTCAGTTGCTGAGTCTTTGGTCTTTTTAGGAAGATGTGGCCTGCCTTTTCCGATTCTGGAGAATGTCATAAGCCAGTTTAAAACATTACTCATCGAAATAAGGAAAAAGATGGAAAAGGTGATCCATACCTTATCTTTCCCCGACTTGGAACATTTTTCTTTCTTGGACGATTTCTCTGAATTAGACTTCGATCTCGTTTGCGCACCTGCATCATCACCTTCTCCTCCATCTCCTAATTTCAAAGCAACAGCTGCAAGTACATGGGCATACAGATAAGTGGCATTTTTTCTATAATACTATTTATTTGTTCTTGAAATTGAAAGATCTCTTACCTACTCCCATAGGAGAAATGATTTGAACATGAAGTAGATTTAAGTGAAGGTGACCTCTAAAAGTGTATATGTTGCATTTAGCGACAATTACTTTATCTTTTTCTTTGGTTATGAATTTTTGGTTGATTGCTAGTAAAGAATCACAAGGCAACCATTTTGGATATGGTGGCCTAAAAGCCAATGCCAAATCACTAGTTGGTAGTGATGGAAATTTAATTTGAAAATGTAAGGCAAAAAGATATTTACTGGGAGTAAAAGGAGGAAACTTCATTGAGGGGAGTTTGTCATTTATTTTATATGTCAGAGTTTTAGCAGCATAATGAACTGTCTGCCTAAGATGCAAAGGATCATATACAGTTTGGAAGAATTTTTGGAAAGCTTCGATTTCTCGAATGTGCGTACCTTTTTTCTTCTTCGATGGTTTCTGCACAATGATAAAAGAAGATATCAGTTGAGGTAGCAAAGAATCTGGATTCACTCGACTAGCTTGGCGCCTATAATACTCTTGCCACCATCTAGAAAATGCTTCAGTGCATGCATGAGATAATGTAAAGGAGGCAGGATCAAAAACAGGGGCTCGCTCTTGAACTTGGCGTAGGAGTGCTCTCCAAATATGTTCTATCAATGGCTGCTTCAGATCATCTAAACATTTGTACAGTGAGCTAGGTTTTGGTTGCACCAAACCAAACTATCTTGCAGCTAACTTTGGTTGATAGCCATACAATCCAAAGGGATCACTGCTTTTTATTTGCCTCATCTTCGACTTTGGTTGCAAGGAATTCTTTCTTAAACCAGCCTGGTCCACAAACTATATTCGTCAACGAGGCCAAAGAAAGGGTAAATGTGTCACACCCTAAGAGGGCTTCATAAGCAATATTGAAATAATCTTGCAAAGTTCTATTCCCATATCGAAGCATAGCTAGGCCTATTCCCTCAGTTGGTCCTAAAAGTAGCTAAAAGCCATAATTGAAACATCCAAATGGGGCCTGGAATAATCAAACTATTCCCAGATTGGTATTCTTTAATGGTGACCACTACTTGATTCAAATTTTCATACAAGGATCCTAAGTTAATTTTTCCTAAACAAACATCTCTTCCCTCATGCAATTGAATGGCTTGAGCCTTATATCCTTTGGCTACTTGTATAGATCGTGAGCAAAAGATGTACATGGATAACCAATAGGTTAAGAAGTCAACATGCTCTTTGTCAGTGACTTCAGCACTTTCAATATTATGGTGATCTTTTATGAAGATGCCAGAGGCAAACCGTTTGAAATCAAAAGAAAGTTCTGATTCATGGCTTTCAGGATCGAAAGTTTGGCCAGCAACATCTAATAAGGTGGGGGTGAGCATGCCACATTTCAAATGTAGACTGTTAGTCGAAGCATTACAGAAATGGAGAGCAGCAATCAACATTTCATTATGATATTTTGGGCCTTGCCTAGATAGTTGAATAAGGTCAAAGATGCTTATATCTTTCCAGAATTGACCTTTCTTACTTTCTACTTTGTGTAGCCAATCAATGTGATCCTCATTTTTGTCACGCGTGGGTTCAGTTCAAACTTAGATTTCAAAAAACTAAGGTTGTAAGGACCTGTGGTGAAAATCAACGGTGAATGTTTTTCAAAACAGGGAAAAATGGCGCTAAGCTCTTCGCTGTTCTCCTTGTCATCTGGAATGGGTCTTAAATATGCATGTGGTGAAATAGGACATGGAATGATTACCTGGGATTTCCAGATTTGTTCTTATGCTTCCTTGACCTCTGGTTCTTCAATAAACTGGGGACTACCAGTCGGAATCGTCTTTGAAAAATTCATGGGTTCGTTGTTACTTGGAAGTTGAGAAGAAGATCCCTTTTGTTGCATCATGATCAAACGTTTTGCGAATGATTGAAGCAAAAGAATAAAGGGAGATTTCTGGGTAAAAAAGCTAAAATTTGGAAGGTTTGGTAATGGAGGTTTAGTACTTTTTGAAAGAGAAGAGGGAACAGTTAAAAAAATTCAGCAAAGATAGAAAGATGAAAAAGAAAGGTAAAACCCCTGTTTTATAACCTTTTGATCTTGACAAATGTCAACATCTTACGTTGACAGTTTTTAAATAATAAAAGTGGTGATTCCCAATGACCGGAACGTGGCCCACTAACTATGGTGGGGACACCGTAAAGCGTTCTTTGAACTGCTTCTCCAAATGATGATGTCATAGAGTCTATTTCGACTAGAGTAACTTATTTCATGGGGGATCAAAAACATCTTTTTCTCCTTATCGAAAAGATCAGTCGAAAATGACATTTCTGGGGGGCAATTTGGTAGCCTATAATTTTAGGTCTATCTTAAATGCGGTAAAAATAGAGTTGAACTTATAAAATCGAAAGAAAAGATATGTTTTTCGTATTTAGATATTTGATTGAAAGTTGAACTTGATGGAAACACTCAAAGTATGGATTTCAGTTCGACAGGTAGAAAAATATCGAAGAGCAGTTCGTTTTTGGATAAGGTCAAGCAACGGATATCTCCAAGAGAGAGATGTTTGAAGTTTAAATCGAATGGATATATGATGTTCTTTTGAATCAGTTATAGTTTCAAATCTTAATGTAGGTAGTTATTTCTATTAGTATAAATAGTAGTTTTCCTTAGGGAAAAAAGGGTCACTATCCAATCATACACAAAACGTACACTCAAACTATCCGCATTCAAGAGAGAAACAAGTCACAAGTTGTAATGTATGAACATGTGTACCAAATTACCAATCAATGCAATTTAAGTTTGTTTTCTAAAATACTTTTGCAAATTTACTTGTTTATTTCAAGCAATCCCTTCTATTTTGGTTCTGAAAGTAACTTCGACAGGTTTAACTGAGTTAAATTCGACAGTTATCTTCATACTTTTTCTATGTTATTGAAGAACAATCATAAATTTATGGGAAATGAAAAGCGCAATATGTCCTTAAGATTTACTGGTTGATCTTGCAAGTAATTAATTTTAAACCAGCGGTTTGTTTACCAAAAATCAGTGTAAACACCAAGATTTTAGTATTCTAGGAGGGATGGGTATGTATATGTTCTATGCATTAATCCTTGAATGCCTATGTTTGTTTATGTTTGACTATGATGATGTGAAGCTAACCACCAGTGGTCTGTGGTGGACCGCCTACCTATTTGTATAAATGGGTAGACGGCGCAGGTTAGTTGCTTTGCTTGTTAGTGCTTCAGGATAGCGGGAGCTAACTCCGTTATCTGTTTTTGGAGCCTTAGTATAGGGCTCTGATTTAGGATGTCGGTCTTTATTTTTATTTTGATGTCGACTATGTTGTTGAGATTTTACTCATATGCTGAGATTGGAGATTTATTTGTTGATGTATGTATAATGTTTATGACATGGCTATTTTTGAGATGTATGCTATTAATCCGCTGCAATGTTTTGTGAAATTTTAATATCGATGTTTTGAGATCTTTTGGAGAACGTAATGACTATTTCTTGAATAAATGCATTATTCGCGTGTTTTATCGCTTTAATAGAAGTAGGGCGTTACATTCCACTATAATGATGAGTAACTTTAAAAAGAGATATCGAAAGATTACAAGAATCAATCTTCAAACTTAATTCTACCCAAAGTCACAATCTCTTCCCCAGACCAACAGACTCAATCCTAATAGTGTTTTCCAAGGTGAATCAATCCCAACCCTAGTGTTTGTTGTCGAGACCAAACTCTACAAACCCTAGTTTTTGTGTTGGCTTCTAAACCCTTGTTTTCAGGCTCTCTACAAGGTCTATATTTATAGTAAAAGCATCCCTAAAAAATTAGAACAAATCCAGCACATAAAAATATGTTTTATTTTTATGTTGAAGCGAGAAATTAGGCGCCGATTTGCACCCTTCGGGCATCAATTTTTGCCAAGACAAAAGTCTTAAAACTGAGCAAAAAATTGAGACCCGATTTCCAAAATTCAACCTCCGATTTTTGCCTCTCCTGAATTCTAATTTTGAGTCACTTCTACAATAGATACTACCATGATAAATGAATTATCATACACTCCTTAGGATTTCTAAGATATAAACTTGAAAAATAATCCTAAGTGTTTTGCGCTATTTGAATTGACAAATTTTTGGCACAGAAAAATAGTTGAGTCTTGTTGCTTCTTCTTCAGGTCTTCAACACCTTTAATAGGTAGTGATTTGAGAGACGTTGGAGAAGAGTTCCAACGTAAATAGAGTCGATAAGAATCTTTGATCATGAATATTGGCCCTTTGCTTGATACAGATAATCTCGTTGGAAAGTACTTTGAATTTCCTTTGCTGAAAAGGGAATATTTCGTTGCTTTTCTAATTCCTGATGTCCTTTACACGTAGATGGAAGAAGACAAAATAACTGCTCTACCAGATTCAGTGATAAAGACAACTCACGAAATAAGACAAAAGTTTACGTGGATTCTGGGTCCCTCAGATCCGAGTAGCCTAGTCAGCTTCTGTGTTTGATGCCCTTCTGTTAGTCTGTAATTTCGACATGCTCAATTAATGCAGTCAACATTTGTTGACTTTTGTCTTTTCAGGAATGAAAGTCTTTTTTCTTCAGCATGTGGATTTCGACAGAGTCTAGACTTAGCGTTTAGAAGAGTATAAAAGCTTCGAAGTTCGACAAGACGTGAATTAAGATATAAATTCGTCGGAGTCAAGAAGTTACTGTCAAATAGGAAAGAATTTGAATTCAAAAGCAGTGGTTTCCTTAGTGAAGACGTGGGGGACAAGCGGTTTTTCGATGGAAGGAGTGATGTTCGTGGCAGTTAGTGTAACAACCCGATTTTTGCTAGATATATTCTATTATTTATTTATGTGTGTTTATCTGTGATTAATTGCCTCTGTGTGTATTGTGGGTTAGGATTAGTGGATTTCGGTGTTAGAAGGGTATTATAGTCATTTTAGACTCAAGAGTATTTTGGTCATTTTGTCAGCAAGGGTAAATTAGTAATTTCATGGTGTGGGTTATTTTTAGTGTTTCAAGTGAGAACCATTATTTTTACTAAGTTACTATTCGGTAGTGGTAATTATTTTTGAACCGGCAATTATTGATAACTTTTAACCGTGAGTGAATAGAAATTTTGAGAGTTAGTTTATAAGGGTTTTGGAGCCCATTAGACTTTAAGGGTTAAGCCCAATAGTGTGGACACTATTTAAGCCTTACTCTTTAAGAAAATTGGGGTTCACAATCATTTTACAAAATTTTGAGAAGAGGTAGAGAGAGAAAGAGCAAGAGAAAGGGGCAAGAGGAAGAGAAGAGGATTGTAGAGAAAATCTTGAAGAACCAAGAGGAGCTAGGGATTCTAGGAGCTTAATTGAAGCTTTTTCTAGGATTATTGTTTATTGAGGTAAGGGGGTTAGATTTCAATCATAATTTCTTAGTTTAATTTCTTCTCTAATTCTATGCATAAGTGCTTAATTGTGAAAAGTGATTATTGTGATTTTAATTGGTGAAATTCATGCTTATGTTTGGATGCAATGTTTGGGTATATGGATTTGAAGATAATTAAGTTGTTATTGTTGAATTTTACATGTTTATGATGTATATACATGTATATTTGTGTTTTACCCAAAATTGATGAAGAATGAATTGTTGTTGATGGATGGTTGATGAATTCATGTTTGATTGATGTTGTTGTTGTCATGAGGTGTTGTTGTTGAT